>Ga0114923_10001042_pt1 | contig 19558 bp, 38 predicted proteins | sample SumtaG_FD_89578 | JGI IMG/M metagenome (GOLD analysis project Ga0114923, IMG submission 89578) | Deep subsurface microbial communities from Indian Ocean to uncover new lineages of life (NeLLi) - Sumatra_00157 metaG | ecosystem: Environmental > Aquatic > Marine > Oceanic > Sediment | place: near...
CAGTTGCGGCTTCGGGTTGGGGTTCGGGTTCGGGTTCGGGTTCGGGTTCGGGTTCGGGTTCGGGTTCGGGTTCGGGTTCGGGTTCGGGTTCGGGTTCGGGTTCGGGTTCGGGTTCGGGTTCGGCCGGTGGCTCAGGCGATTTCAGCACCATCTCCTCACCCACAGGTCTACTACCCCCATCCAAATACTGGGCTACAACTTCAACTTGGTCTTGAAACATTGCAGGGACATTGATATCCGCTACTTGATGACTGTCATCAAATACCAGACGTTGGTGTCCATCCGGGGTCGTAACAGTCAAACATACGCGGTGGTATCGTGCGTGTTTCGGTAGCGTGATCTTCATGAGATCTCCTGAGGTTAGCCTTGACGTATGGAATATATCCAGTTCGCGTACTCGATGGCTTTGGCTGAGGTGGTTACCACTCGACCGATCAAACCCTCACCGCTTCCACCTGCGATTTTAGTGTTGAGTCCGACTCTTTTCCACGCGAAGGGTTCTCTAAACACAAACGCGAACTCTGTGTTGTAATCCGTTTGCATGTCTTCCAGTGGTGGTGGTGTAGTCACAGGTGCGCCTGAGTTGAAAGTCCAACCCGTAGCCCGGTGGTAGAGTACTTCGAAATTCGGGGCTGAGTCCGACGCGCCAGCATGACCGGTGACTTCAATCCCAGTGAGACGAAAATTGGTGTTTTGGTTATCCCAGTATTTACACAGCCCGTCGTTGATGGCCACGCCGGTGCCACTCTGAAGACTGAAACTAATTTGTCCAATCCACTTCTTTGTGGTCTCAAAGTAGTCGTCTAGCGAGCCACCACTGGTATCAAGATCCTGTGTATCCGAAGCAGTTCTATTGCCCAGGTCATCAATTGACGTGCCCGTGATTCGCACAACCATATCTGCCGATGATGCACCCAGGACAATGAAAGCATGGGCACCATACGCAGCATTCGAGGACCCGAGTGTTGTCCCACCTGCTGGAGTATAACTGGTGCTACCAAGAAGGTAGAAACCACCTGCATAAAAGATTCCGGCTGCACCAACTGGCGAGATAATGGAGAAAGGGACATCGAGTGAACCCAATTCTGAGGGACCGGTATACCGAATGCTACCCATATTATACACCCACCCAAGCGAGTTTTTGACTTGCCGCACTCGAAATGGCATACAAGTCCGTGACCAATTCGACCGGAAGGAATAGAGAACTACCGGGCACAAGTGTAAACCCACCCGTAACAACATCGTTGTCCGCCGTAATGCTGGCATTACCGATCCAAATTGAATCCGTGTTTGGCACAGGATCAAACGACCCGGGAACACGAAGCAAGATACCCTTTACAAACTTAAACCCCAGAGGGTTGACTTCAACAGCCGTTGTACCAACAACAAGATTGCTGTTTTGAACTCGCACGTCGACAGTTTCACGATATACATGAACCATTTGAATGCCTCGATTTCAAGGACAGAATCTTCGATTCTTTAAGGCTCTCAGTTGAGAGCCTTAAAGAATCGAGCCTCAACGAGGCTCGATTCCGAAATGTTGAGTATGGCTACCCGAGCATGAGTGGTAATAGGAAAGCTAAGAGCTTAACCAGGATCGTGATCAGCACTGTGATGCTGCCCGTCCTCTCAATTTCCACCCCGTCTTGTAAGACGACGAAGGTCGGGGTAGCCGTGATCCGATACTGTCTGGCTAACTCCCGTTGCTCTCGGATGTTAATGGTAGTGATCTTCACGCCTTGACGACGTAATTCCTCTACCTTCGGTTTGACCTCCTCACAAGGAGGACAGTCAGGCTGTGTGAAGAAGAGTACTTCACTTGCCGACTCGGGCGTCGGATCAGGTTCGACTTGGGAAGGTTCAGGTGTCACTGAAGTTTCAGAAACTTGTCCTGGCATGTCGATGGTAACGCCACTACACCCGGCGACCAAAATGGACATCAGCATGATACAGAAGAAATGTCGCATAGGATCTCCTTATTCAGCCGGGGCGACAGGTGCGACCGGAGCCGGATTCGTCAGGGCAACCTTGGCCACCGTGTCTACCAGTTTCTCCACGTCGATCGGTGCGACCACAACCGGTGCCTCAGGCATAACAGGGGCTTCGAGAACGGCCGGGGCCAACATCTTCTCCATGGTTTCCAGTTCCGATTTGACCAGCATACGACCTTCCTGGGTAGCCAACTTGATCTTCAACAGCTTTTCGAACACATCGCTGAGTTCCGCGAGTACTCCCTTTTCGCCACTCATCATCTTTTGAGCAACGGCCTTTAGCTTGTAGGACATACCGCTGTAGTCACCGACCGAGTAGTCAATGAAAAACTCGGGCAATTCCGTGAAACCCATCTCTTTGAGCTTTGCGGCCAGTTGACCAGCAGCCCTACGACGGTTCTCGATCTCGGTGTCCTTTTTGAACAACCACTTGGCAGCGAGCCAAGCGACGACACCACAAAGGGCAATGATGATGAGGTTGGAAAGCGACAGAGTCATGTGATTCTCCCTTATAAAGAAATGGCCTTGGAGGGGCCGAATGAAACGAACTTACAACTTCGCAACGCCTGGAGCAGACGCATCCATGCGCTCTTTTTGGTAACCATGATAAATGCCGACACCGGCACCCGTCAAAGTGGACAGCAACGCAAGCAGCCAAGGGAAACCAGGTGCTTTTGGTTCCGGCGGAAGTACCGGTGGACCGGCAGGCGGGCCTACAGGAGGTGTCGGAGGTGGTGTCGACGGTGGTGTCGGCGGTTGACGATTCGGACAACTCTTTCGTCTTCGCTTACCAAACAGACAACCTTGAGCCTTATTTTGAAGAGCACTTCGGATACCGCGATAGAGGGCATCCGATGTGTTCGGGATGTTATCGGCCCAGTACTCCGAAATTACTCGGCCCTTCTCATTCTGTACTCGTACACACGGTAATCCGGGCAAGCCATCTTTGTATCGCTTGAACCGGATTTGATCCGTGGTGTACTCGTTGTAGTGACACTGATTGCGAAGATTCTTCAGACCGGCGTCACTGTTGAACCAGCTTTGCAGTTGTTGAAATTTCGCATCGGCTTTGACGCCGAACACGGTGACATACCACATAGCCTGATCTGCCGGTGGCGCGACGCGCTCTTGTACCCCAGCAAACGCCATACAAGGTATCGCGAGAATGAGTACAAGACTCAAAAGAAATCGTTTCATGGTGTTCTCCCTCGTTGGAGGTTTACGTAAGGATGGTCGGGACAAGCTCAACATTCATTGGGTCCATCATCTCGACCACACAAGAAGTGATTGCCCCGGTGAAGTTAGCACCAGATGCATGTTCAAATCGCAATTTATCACCGTCACTTGGGCGGACATAAAACACGGCTGTCCCTACACCACTCAGTGTACCAAGTGTCTGGCCACCCATAGTGACAACCAATGTGTCCAGGGAAAAACTGTGCGCAATGGTCACCTTGTACAGATGACCTTGAATGACTCCTGGAACCCATCGTTCAGCGTATGCACCAACAGCGACAGCATTGCCACCAACATCCCCGTCGGCTTCAATGGTCATCAAGTTCAACGTCCATGCAGCATCACCAACTACTGCTGGGACAATGGTTCGAGTTAGAAGTTGATCGATATCCGGGTTCTTGTCGGAATTCTCGTATTGACGTGGAAATGTGACCATAGCCGCCCCCTTATGCAACTGGAATGAGATCAGGGTTGATGGGGTCCAGGGCTTCGACAATCACGGATGTGATTGATGCAGTCGTGGCGGCAGCCGTTGTGGTGATGGCCAGTGGGTCACCATCTGTCGGTCGGACGTAATACACATAGGTGTCGGCCGAAGCGATGGTGGCGACAGCCACACCACCCATGGTCACGACGAGGTCTTCATCCGTAGCCGCAACGACAATCGTCACTTTGTACAGATGGCCAGGAATCATGCCGGGGGTGTACCGCGAGGCCACGCTGCTGATAGCAACTGCGGACGCATCAATGTATCCGCTAGCGTCGATGGTGAAGTTGGTCAAAGTCCAGAACGCCGTGTCACCTAAGGCGGGGACAAGGGTCTGAGTGACGTAGAAATACGTGTCCGGCTCGGTATTGACGAAGTCGTCGAAACGCGGTCCGTTCAGGGGGAAAGTGATGGCCATTAAGTGTCTCCTTTGTTGGAACAAGGTAGTGGGGGAGGGGGCGAATAAACCGGCGTCACAGCCCAGGATTGAGAAGCATACCACTCATTTAGGAAAGTCTCCCGTGGGACCCACCTAAATTCTTCAGGGAAATTGTTGTCGAGGATTCCGACTCTCTCGGCGTCCATGTGTATGAGGATCACCATATGTGCGCCACCTTTCATGGTGACGCCACACCCTCGACGTGTTGCAACCGCCCATTCAAGGAATGAGAGATCTTTCTTCCCAGTAGTGTATGCGTAACGCACTCCCTCCTTATCAAATTTGGCGGCCAAACCTGTACCACCCGTCCACTCCCCATCTGCGTAGGTTTGACGCCACATGTCAGCAAGATCTAATCTTCCTTGCCAACGAAACAACATCACCATTGAGGCATGCACACATGAGCCTTCGCCCTGTGGTCCCAACCAGTTCTCCTCCCTGAAGGCTTGCTCCAGGTTGAGTGTTGGATACTCCATCTGGTACGCGGGGTATTGATGAAACGGGTGGACGGGGTAAAAAAAGGCAGGAAGATTCCAATCACCAAAGTCAATAGTCACCGTTTGAGTATCACACCCCGTGACAGCAAATAACAGAGCTAGGATAGCGAGAAATCTTCGCATGTCAGTCTCCGGGGTTTGTGGAGGATGTTCTTTTTGAGTCCATGTCGGATGAGGCGATTTGGACTCCAACTACTTACGTTGTGTGTTTTCAAATGGTCGACCCTGTGTAAACCGCTTGCCACAAGCTCTGAACAGAACAGGAAGTTCAAGTCGGCCTCACGTAAATGAGACTCAAACCAGGCCCACAGTTTCCCACCAGCCCGTAATGCTCCGATCAAATCATACTCTTTGCCAATCTGATCATGGAGAAATTGAGCGAGACGCCTACGCTCACTCCCAAACAACGGTTCAACAAGCGGGTAGTGAAAGACCTTACCATCGTAATGCTGAACTCGATCTTCAAGTCGGACAGCTTGCACCCCTTCGACAGGCTTCTTTTGAATGATACAGGGAATGTTCGAGAGTGTTGTTGATTCGAAGAGAACTAGTTCGCCTTCGTGTTCACCAAGGATGCCAACATGACTGATGGAGATCCATGGGAGACCATAGCTTAGGATGTTTACAGCAAAGCTAATCCCGCCGTCGCCGCTAAATCCGATTATGTCGCCTGGCTTGAAGTTCATTATGATCTCCTTCAAGGTAGGCGTAGGATTTTACTCGCTGGGCACGACCATGATAACGAATGGCGTCGGAAACGAAGCAATCTTCGCATCGAGACTCGTTCGAGTACTTAATCTCTTGACCGCACGCACAAAATCGTGGAAAATCCATTGGGTGGCCTTGGGTGAGGAGTCGTAGTCTGACTGTTCGGCATCGATACCATGTTGTCAGGATCACCCTTTAATCGGCACCCACTGGAGGTGGCAACGCAATGGTTGCTTGTTCAGTGTGGTTGTTTGCCTGTCGAATCACATTGACTAATCTCTGTGTGATCCTGTCGACAATCTGTTCGTAATCATCAATGCCTTCCAGTTCGGAGATGACGATTTGAACCATTTCTCTGGCAAGCGCCAACACGGCATGTCGGGCTAACAGTTCACCCAGATTAGTTTCGATGCGATGGCAGGAGTTGACCAGACGTTCCATAGTTAGCAACATCTGATTGAGCGGTCCACATGCTGCCAGAAGCTCCCCATCTGAAGTGATAAGGTTGTATCGCTTCTCGATGAGTATGTGCTGCAGAGCGATAAGGTCGCGAAGCTCTTTCACGGGCTCCAAGTCATCAGACATCTGGACTAACCGCGTCTTCTCATCCATTTTGGAGAGAAGGTACCCCCTTTGTTCTTCGGCCTCCCGCAGGCTACGCCCACCGTGGACGCAGCAATACTCACTGCCGTGTTCGGCTCGATTCTGACATTGCCCATCCTGGGCGGCGCCCTTGCATCGATTAGGGTCCACAAGGTCTGTGACTCGTTCCATGGCGGTGCCTTTGGGGTTGCGATACAGATCTTCCTCTAATTATAATGGAGTCGAAATATCGAAAAAGGTTAGAAAATTCTCGGATTTTTCCATTTTTTCTCAAAATAGTCGCGCGTAACACGTCAAATCACCAAATTCGGCCCACTTACCCCCTGATTTGAGGGTAAAATACCAAGAAAATCTCAGAAAATCTCAGAAAATCCGTCCACTACAGGGTGATTTTGCTGTAGAATCCAATAGAGGAAGTCCCAGACAGCGAGGTCAGCAATGCTACGTCCAAAACGCCACCGCCCTCTGAAGCCCATTCCCGTGTGGAAAGGCGAGAAGCCCAAACTACCCATGACAGCCAGTCTCGTGTGTCGAGTCCATTTCCGCGCCCTGGAAGCATACCTATTCAAAGTGCTCCGTATGAGGGACTATGACATCCGACTGGCGACCGGTGCCCGTGGGGACATGGTGCCCGAGTACATTGTCGACGGCTCAACTCCACCAGCTTCGAATATTGGTCAGCAACTCGACAACATCCGACGTGGGCGACGAACCAAAGATCTCGGCCTCGTCCTTAACGTTCTGTGCATGGACGGCTTCATCCCGATCGGGAAGTATGTGATAGACACATGCGAAGATATGAAACCAATCAACAGCTACGCAGAGTTGCTAAACATGTACCACGACCCACTTCATCCAATCTGCCTTGCTTGGAAAGCGAAGCATAAGAACGACAAGGACTTCATGAGACGAACCAAAGCTCTCGACCTCCTAATGATAGAAGCGATCCGACAGGAAGGTGAAAACACCCTATGAGCAAACAAGTCCCAGAAGACTTGAAAGAGATCTTGGAAGTGGTTGCGACCATGCCGAATCAGGATCTACTTAAAGGACCACTCATTCGACTGATTGATAAGTCCGAACGGCGACAAAACATCTTGACACTCATACAAGAGTCTCTTGCTGAACTTCGTGTGGATCTCAAGTATCTTATGTTTGATCTCGAAGCCACTCGGCGAGAGCGTGACCGCTACAAGCAACAATTGGAGAAATGATGCCATCAAGGCGTCTCAGAAACAAAGAAGAGAGCGACCGAGTTGACCTACGAAGATCATGTTTTGCAACACTACTCCGAACCGTTCCATTATGGTGAGAATCCTTGTGGATTCACCCATCGTGGTGATTATGTTGGTGATGTCTGTGGTGATGAAGTCACTGTTGAGCTTCACGTCAGTGCATGGGGGATCATCAGTCGATTTTTTTGGACCGGAGATGGATGTTGCTTTAGTCAAGCAGCGGCGTCGATGCTCGCCGAGTATTTTGAACACCGAGAATTGGAGGATGTGGAGGAGTTCACGGAGGGAGACATGCTTCGGCTTTTCGCAGCCGAGGTCCCTAACGCACGTCGAGGCTGTGTATTGACAGCCTACCACGCACTCAAACAACTGGAGAAAGTCGATGCGAGACAGAATTAAACGTGACGTTGTAGCAATTGGCTGCGCGATAGTTGTTAGCCTGGTTGCAGCATACATGCTTCAAGGAAAGGCGCCCGTAGACACGCCAGCCGTCGAAGCACCCGTTCCGCCGCAGACACCTTTCGACTACACAGTTCAAGTTACTGCACACGGCCCCCGAGTCTCCCATGTTGGGAGCGGTATTCTGGTAAAACATGATGGAGTCGTGTTCGTTCTCACCAGTAAGATGATCTTTACACCGGCCGATACCAGCTATAGTGTGTTGTTCGATGGGATCAAGTATTCCGCTGGAGTGATCTTGAAAGACAAGGCACGTGGACTGGTCGCTCTAGATATACCCATTGATTTTGATGGCATTGAACTCGACAACGCGCCCAATTTGCCACCTGACGCTGAGGCTGTGGTGAAAACATTGGACGGCACCTTTCACGTGACTGTGAACAGGTGGCTGACCGATCCCGACTGGATGATCATTGATGGAGGCGTACCAGGACTCTGTACCGGGGCACCTATCTTCACGAATGACAATCATTTGGCAGGGATTGTCATTGGGGTGAACACAGAGAACGCGGAAGAAGCATTTGCGGTAGGCAATAACGCGATCTACAATTTCACGAATACAGTGATTGGTCGCCTTGGCGTGCAACCTCCCCGCATGGACCGGACAGGTCCGAATGATAACCTCTTAATCCCGCCCGCCAACCCGAACCTTTTGTTCCAGGGGTTTTGATGAAAACCATCAACAAAACCATCTTGATTGTGTTGATACTCGGCACAGTGTTCGATCTAGCCCTCTTCTGGTACTTTATCAGCCTGGTGTCAAAATGAAAAATGTCCTCTTCATTGGCGGTGTGTTTCATGGTCAACGACATGACACCCATGGCAGGGAGGTATGCACTGTGACCCAAGCCCGACGGTGGAAAGATGGAATCTATCTCCAGTTCGTTTACACACTACAGAAGTGGCGAGAGGGTAATTGCATTACGGAAATCTATGTCGAGGACGATCTATCAAGAGAGGAAGCCGATACACTAATGCGAGGGTACCTCAATGGCAACTAGTGTATTTGTAGGTGGCCCTGCTGACGGCAAGCGTTATCACACGGGCGATAGGGTATACTTCGATGTCGGGTATCCACGGCCACCGGTGAAATTCCTACCAATTGAAGATCTCCCATCAGGTGTGTGTGAAGGAGTCGAACATTACTGCCGGTATCACCGGCAACACATCACCGTGGAGGGGATGGACTTGGACTTTTTCTGTCCCGCAAGTTGGTCGGTGTTCAAAGCCATACACACCTTGATCCAAGGATACCCAGCATGAAGACTCACACATTCTCCGTCGTTGTAGGCACATCAGCGTGCAACGCAGCTTGTCCATTTTGTGTCTCGAAGATGACGAAGTCGGAAGCAAGTCAGATAATGGAACCCAATTGGGCAAGGTTCAACACGGCTTGTGCCATCATCGAACAGGCGCGTGATGGCCTCGTGAGTGTGCTGTTAACCGGCAAGGGCGAGCCACTCTTGTTTCCAGTTCAGATCACAAATTATCTGAAGCACATGAATCACCGCTTCCCGCTGGTTGATCTCCAAACCAACGGCATCCTTATCGAAGATCGGATAACAGCTTTGCAAGGGTGGCGTGACTTGGGTCTCACGCTCGTCTGCATCTCCATTGCGCACCCAGACCCGAAGCTGAGCAATAGGTTGATGGGGATTGAACAAGATTTCAATTACTGGGATGCTGTAACGCACCTCCAAGATCTGGGACTAGCCGTGCGACTGAACTGCACAATGCTCAAGAGTGGTGTGCATCTGTCCGCCAGCTTCGACAGTCTCGTCAACAAAGCTGCCATGCAAGGTGTTGAACAATTGACGTTCCGTGAGGTCTCCATGCCTGCCAGTGTTGGCAATCACGAGATCGCCGACTTCGTACGACAGGAACAAGTAACGGGTGCCTGCCATTATCTGATGCACTACCTGGAGATGAAGAAGGCTACCAAGCTCTTGGAACTCCCACACGGCGGACTCATCTACGACTACAACGGGCAGAACGTTGCACTCGGCAATTGCTTAACTGGCACAACTGATCCCAATGATATTCGTCAGATCATCTTCTTCCCAGATGGTCGGATCGCATATGACTGGCGTTACCCAGGAGCGAGAATCCTATGAGATTCTGCAAACAACGTGATCGATATACATGTGGGCCAGTTGCGCTCTTGAATGTTGACAAGTTTTTTGGGAGGCGTGTTACCTACGCAAATTTACCCTTTTATCGACTGCTTGTCCAATGTTCCAAATCCCAGGGGACCTTGCGGCGTAGCATAACCAGAGTTCTAGGGCGTGCCGCCCGGAGAAAGTGGCCAAACGCTAAACAGTTTCTTCAAGAAGGAAACTGTATCCTGATTTTCGACCGTTGGAAAGGTGGCGGTCACTATTCCCTGGTGGTGATGCACGGGTATGACATCACACTCATAAATCATTTCGAAGGTGAATGTTTGACTCCGATTAGCGCCGCAAAAGCCTCCCGACTGCTGAAACACGCCGAACGAACTTGGTATATAAGCGAGAGTATCTTATGAGCAAGTGCCGAGTCACATTGACATTCGTGGCCGAGTTTGAATCCGATGATCTGGAAGTCGATCTTGAGCAATTGGACGAGATGGAGGACTGGGACCCGTTAGATCTCATCCACACTTGTTACTACCGACAGTACTACACAGACCACGACATTCACACCGAGCAGGACTTATGAGCAAGACCATTTGTCGGAAGTGTCAGTGGTATCGTGATGTGTATGGCCGACGACTAAGGACTCCACATCAATGTGCGGCCCCGTGGCCCAAGGCAATGGACTTGATCACTGGTAAACTGACTCCAAAGTATGAGTCATGTGCGGAAAAGAATACAGGCTGTTGTCGGTATTTCGAGCCGAAACTTCTCCGACGAATAGGGAATGCACTAGTCGATTTCGCCTTACCACCGAAAGAATTTCCGAAATGAGCAAAGCACCAGCAGCCCTTAGACCACTGATGAATATCTGGTGGGATCTCAAGATGCGCAGCAATGCGCTTGCGAGTGAACTGGTCGACACGAAGCGAAAACTCAGTGAAGTCAATGGGCTGCTAACCCAGACAGAAGTCGATATCAGTCGATGTTGCGAACCCTATGAGGAAACCATGGTGTTCCCGATCGAGGATGATATCTACATCGTGCTTGCATATCAAGAAACACAGTCATACCACACTGTCGCCCTGATCACCCCGGAGACGTTATGAACTACGTTGCATCCCGCACCGAACCCGTTATCACCCCCACCACAATCGATTTTTATGGGTATATTGAAGAGCAGACGGCATGCATGGATAACCCGACTAGTCACCTCCCGCCTAGTCACCTCCCGCCTTGTAGGGTTTGGGCCAACCACGTCGCGCACACACTAGGTTTTGAAGTCGTTGAATCTTACCCTAACGCTTTTGATGAAAACGGCTGTTTTATTTTGAAACGACTCGACACTGGCCCCGACACCGAAATCCGTCACTTCGCGTATCTGGCAATCCTCAGTCTGAGTTATGAGGATGAAATAATCGTTGGCATTCCTGATGCAGCGGCTTACCTGCAATTCTACCGATTGATCCAACCTATGTTGACGATGCAAGCGGACGAACGATTCCACGACGACAGTGACATTGATGGCCGCTGGCAAAATGGAAAATCCTGGAAGGACATCCTCGAAGTTCAAACACAAAGAGTGAAACAGAACCAATGAGCTACACACCCGCCCAAATCGCTAACGCACTTGATTTCGCCATCCTCGACCCTACGACTACGATGGATGCCATTGTGGATGGATGTGCCTTTGCCAACAAACACAAATTCAAAAGCGTGTGCGTGGCGCCAATCAATGTCTCGTTAGCCAATAGCCACCATCACAATGTCTCCACGGTAATCAGCTACCCTGATGGCAACTTAGACCACGTCTCCAAATACCAATGCGCAATCAACGCGATCGTCTTGGGTGCAAGAGAATTGGATGTGGTGGTAAACTACGGCCGGTATCTCAGTGGTGATCTAGAAATCATCCAGCATGATCTCACACAACTCTGTGCATACGCCAAGAGTCGAAGGGTCTTGGTCAAGGCTATCCTTGAAACGTACTTCTACACAACTCGACAACTAATTGACGCAAGTCGACGATGTGTCCAAGCTGGTGTAGACTTCATCAAAACTTCGACAGGTGCGGTTGGTGGTGCTACCACAGATGCCGTTCAGACCATACTTGATGCGGTGGGTGATAATGTCGGGGTGAAAGCATCAGGCGGCATTCGCACGTATGGAGATGTGGCCAAATTCCTGGATCTGGGATGTACCCGGATCGGTTCCTCAACGTTTTTGGAGCTATTGCCATGATGAACAGACTTGCGCACACGAGAGCTTACCTGTGTGGCGCGATGGATCGCGTTGCCGATGCCGGTGTCGAGTGGAGACGGCAAATTCGGTACGTCCATGACGATTTGAAAATCGTTTGGCTCGACCCCACAGACAAGCCAACCAACATTTGTGTTGAGGACGACGAGAGCCGAGCACGACGCCATGACGCCAAGATTCACGGTCGATTCGACGAAGTTACCCAAGAAATCAATCCGATTCGTCGAGTCGATTTGCGAATGGTGGATATTTGTGATATGCTAATTGTCAACATCGATCTCGAAGTCCATGCAACGGGCACCTATGAGGAAATGTTCCTAGCCAACCGGCAGAAGAAGCCAATCCTGGCTCGCGTTGAGCAGGGGAAACGGAATGCTCCCGATTGGTTATTCGCGACCATCCCGCATCAACTGATCTTCGATAGCTGGGAAGCGATGAGCGACTACATTCGACACATCGCCCATGACCCAGTAATCGAAACTCTGGGACGGTGGGTGTTCTTCAATTTCCATGGGGACGACTGATGCCACACGGTAGACACAAGCCGTATACAAATCGCGGTCTAAAGAGACTGCCGTGTGCCCGTTGTGGTGAGCCTTCGTACTCACAATGGCAGACATGTGCGGACAATCACCTCTGGCGGCCGATCTGCAAGAAGTGCGACATTGATCTCAACTTGTTGGTGCTCGTGTTCATGGATGATCCCGACGTAGACGAAAAGATCGCTCGATACAGGGAGGCATTAGCATGCGCGAACAGGAATTAGCGGACGCGCTGGCACGCGGACCCGGTGGCATCCAAATCAACATCACAAGGAAGGGCTGCACAGTCTCTACCTATTATCAACCCTCAATTTCGAAGAAGGGTCCGAAGATGATGGATGCCCTCCTCGCCGTGTCCCGGGAGATCTGGCAGAAAGGGTCTCCCAAGGCTGTCATCAAGGCTCTGGAAGACTACGACGAACACACTGCCGCATTGAGGATTTGATATGCGTGCCCGAGAATTGAAATTGATCACTGCTTTAGCCGAGTCCTATTGTGGTGTTCTCATCATTGGGACTAAGTCCGGATATGTAGTCCGCACGATGAATGGTCCCTACATTATCAATAAAGCCACAAAATTGATGGACGCACTTGTCCACGTAGCGAGATTTGTTGATGAAGGTCAATGTACAAAGACCGTTGGTCACCTTGTTCGCGAATGGGACAATTACAACACCCAACTCAAGGGGAGTCCGTAATGTTTGGACTAGAAACACAACCACGGATTCAACCCCCTCAAGAGCATCGATGTCGAATCTGTGATGAGCCGAAGCCAGCGAAATGGATCTGTTACGACTGTATCGGAAAAACACTTACTGATACCCACAAAACTCTGCACCTTCAGTTGGATGTATTGGCGCTCAATGCGGACAACCCTGAGTTGCTGCAGAAGATCATCATATGGGATAGGGACGAGGTGCTTGGCGTTGTGGTGCCGGACACGCTAGACGGTGCCAAGTTGCTCGGCATGAAACTACCCAGCTATTACAAAGGGGTGTAACCGCAATGCCAGCAAATGCCCTTCGCGGATTCTCCAATGAGGAGCTAGCCGCTTTCAATACGTCAGCGAGCCTTTATGGAAACGTTCCTGACTTGAACTGTGCGCACGCCAAATGCCTCGAACTTGGATTCATCAGCATTGACGGTACCGTGCGAGCATTGTTCGAGACACGGAAAGCCATCTCGCACGTCATCCTTGAACGCAAACAAGCAGGAGAGTGGATGTGAATACCATCGAAGCTATTACAAAGGACACGAATTAACATGCTAACCCAAGCCATAGACACCCAAATTGATCTCTTAGCCGAGAGGGATGAAATTTTTGAGGTCATACTCCGCGAGACACTGACAGTGCTGGAAATATGTCAATATCTCAATATGGGCAGGGGACTCCACATCAAAGCATACCCCGAGAGATTACAGAGAGGGAGACCTAAAGGGACCCTCTTGCTGGGCGAGGGTTTCAGAGAGGCTGCTGCAAGAATACTCAAATCAACTAAAAGTGAAATCGGTAAGAAACTCCAAATTGCCACACATTTGAGCGAACAGATGCAGCAAGACCTCAAAGGCACGCCAGCCGCCAACAATCAAGCGGCCTTGCTTAGGTTGGTAAAGATGTCAACGATCGATCGCGAAGAACTTGTGGTCCAAATCAAGACTGGTAAGACCCACAAAGTACCACTCCCTAAGACACCAAGTCCGACACCAAGTCCGACACCAAGTCCGACACCAAGTCCGACACCAAGTCCGACACCAAGTCCGACCAATGAGATAGGTAAAACAATCAGACGAATTGACCGATTCGTTCGTAAGGAATTGCAAACACTCTATGAACTCCAAGGAGGTAACTTGAGACGGGCCGCCAGAGATGCGTCCGTTCGACAACTCGTATCACTTACTAATATTCTGTCCAATTCTCAATAGGAGAACTTCTGATGTCTGATGTACCTTTTGTTGCCCCCGAACCCGTTGTTGATGAGATTTATGACATCACTCGTAAGCTTGCCCGTCACATCTCAGAAATGTGTCCCGCTGATGGTGATCGACGATTCAAGCCGAATATCGATGGCATGATCAAAGCCGCAATCATTGCCGGGACATTCAGAGGTTCTGATTGGATCATTGTCTATTGTATCGAAGAAAGTCGTTGGTACCGCCTCAATGGGAAGCACTCCAGCCTACTTTTCAGTGATGAAAATATCCCAATCAAGAAACCCTCAGGCAAGGTATTCAAATGTCGGTACATCGAATACGAAGTCCAAACCTGGGATGACGTTGTCGATTTGAACGATGAAATTGATCGCCGAGAAAGTAGTCGATCAGTAGAGGATGATTATCGCAATCGCTCAGCCCGTATCGTCGCGATGGATGGCGCCAATGACACCTTGATCAAAATGATCGTTGGAGGGTTGGCCCATGTTCACTACGGCGTCGGTTTCGGAGCAAACAGTACATCAAAGCAACGTGGTATACTGCTTAAGGAGAATCAAGACTTCTGCGCATTCGCGATGGAGATTCTTGGCTCCAAGAAAAAGTTTTTTCAGATGACAGCCGTGGTGGCCGCGATGGTGGACAGTTTCACTGAAGATCCAGAAGCAGCCTTGATTTTCTGGTCGAGTGCCAGGGACGGCTCCAACACCGACGCCAAAAGCACGGAGCGTAAGTTTCAACTGTATCTGATCGATCAAAAAGCCAGCGTAAGGAATGGACGATGGACCCATGCTCTGAAGGTCGCATGCAGGGCCAAGTGTGGTGCGGCTTGGAAACGTTGGTACAAGGCATGGGTGAAAAATAGCCCCACCCCACGCAAGCGATTGACAAAGGTCACGTCAAGAACAAAGTCCTCGACGAGGACTGCCACGCGGCGTCAGGCCGCCAAGAAAGGTCTCAAGTGATCTACTTCACTAGTGATCCCTGAGTGTACTGGCTGGTACCAAACCAGCATTTGATACCAGCGGTACACTCAGTGGTTACTCTTGTGGAGTACACTCGAAAGGTTAAGGAGCATAACATGCGTGAAATCAACAACACTTGCCCAGTCTGTGGCTTGGAAACCATGGACACGTTTATGGTCACCAAGGAATGTTGGACGGAAGCCGGATTCACTTTCTACCAAAATGTCCATCTCCATTGCCTCGCGGAGACATTGGAGCGTGATCTCGTACGGGACGATTTTCCTGATGTCCCAATCAACTTCGATATCAAAGAAGTGCTGGAACAGAATGTCATCCAACTCCCACAAGACTTGAGCCAACGAGTGGATCGCCACCAACGAATGGATACAGCGAGGCTGCAACGTGCCTAACATCTGGTTCACATCTGACACGCACTTCAGTCACGAGGCCATCTTGCGACACATGCCGAAGCGTGGAGAAGTCTTCGCCTCGATCAACGAGATGGATGACCACCTGATCGACGAGACCAACCGTGTTGTCAAGCCAATGGATACGCTCATTCACGCGGGTGACTTCTGTTGGAGGGCTGGGCGGGCCGGGCATTACCGGGCGCGGCTGAAGGTCCGACAGATCCATCTCTCCCAGGGTAACCATGATGCGAACTCGCTTGAGAAGCACGTGTCATCCATGGACCGGATCATCTTCCGGAAATTCCACCCGGAGCGTCACTTCCATATACAGCACTACCCCTGCCTATCGTGGCGGAAGATGCAGCATGGAGGCTTCCACGCTTACGGGCATTCGCATGGGCTTTTCGAAGATCGCCTCAACACGCTCTGGCCGGGAAGACAGGCGATGGACGTGGGTGTCGACCATGCGTACCGCCTGACGGGCGAGTGGCGGCCCCTGTCGCTCGAAGAAGTGCTATTCTACATCGATCACCCACCGGAGCCGGGACCCGTCCCAGAATGCTTCCAGGCCCCTCATGAGGAACGTGCTGGTGTGACGCCCGTGGGGATCTCGAATAGTCAGATCGTTGACGAGATCGAGGCGATCGCCCACGGGCCCTACAGCCACGCGGAAGCTCTCTCAGAAGGCAAACCAATCAGGAGACATACCAATGACTAAGAATGACCCCAAGGCACTGTTCCCGTACCCCAAAAGAAGCAAGCCACTGATTGATGAGAAACGCATCAAGAAGCTTGAGGAGAAGGTTGCCCGTTTGGAACGGAAGATGAAAAAACTTCGACGACAATTGGAACTCAAGGTCGACCTCTGCCCAGCCGGGTAGATCAGACAGGCTCAGCAATGACCGTGTAGTCGCGATGGGACTCCCACCGTTGGAGCTTCGCGACCATCAGATCGGTCTCCTCTTGATTCCCCTCGTGGGAATAGAAGTAGCCCTCGGGGCGGTGAATGAAACCGGATCGGTCTTTCAAGATGATGCGCCACTTCCGATCCTCTGGTTGCCGTCGCCGGACCCACACGTACTGTCGGACGTAGGGCGGATTGACAAGCTGGGCCCGGACCCGCTTGAAGACGTGTTTGTCGGGTCCGAGGTGTGGATGGTCGTGTGGTATGTCCATGTTGGAACACTGTGGATTGAAGTTTCCACAGACGCAGATCCAGCCAGGACCGCCCCCGAGCACATTGGCTGTCTTGCCACAGCTACACCGATCGGCCGTGAAGCCGGGCCAGGTGTGGGAATTCAGAATCGCCTCGACGATCTGATCGGGCTTCCACTTGAAATCTCGGTATCGGCTCTTCATTGGTACAGTCCCGGTCGGAGGCGACGGGCGTGATCGGCCGAGATCGTCTGGGCAGCCTCGGCCTCGGGATTGAGCATCTGTTCCCCACACGCGCAGGTGGGTAGGCCGAGTTCCATCCACTTCTTGCTCGTCCGAGCCATCCACCCACAGGCTGGACATTGAATCTTCAGCATCCTTGTCGACTGGGTCACCTTGTGACTGGTCGGATCGATCGCGGCATGCGGGTACTGGCCGAGTCCATCGGCAATCTTGTGTAAACGCTCCCCGAGTACGGTGCCCGTGGTAGTGGCCGTCATCTTGCCTTCGAGCCCGAGGGCCGTGGCAACGCGGCGGAACGGGGCCTTGTGGCCCGCGTCGAGGCCAACTGCAGCATGGACAAGTTCGTGGACCAGGGTTCCCAGTACTTCGATCGGATCCGACTCGACCGGCGAGATGAAGATCTCGAAGTGCTCGTCGCCAGACTTGTTTGCTGGCCAACACTCCCCGAGGACTCGCTTCTTCGTCGCCCGGCCGCCGTGGCTCGGCCATCCACACGTGACGCGGACCTTCTTCGGGAGAGGGGCCTCAGCATCTTCGAAGTCGGGTTGCAATTCATAGGCCGCCCCGACGAGCCATTCTTCGCGTGTCATTCTAGGTCTCCTGGATCGAGATCGATGTCGGCACACATGAGCCGTTTGATGTTCTCTTCCTTGAACTCTCCCACAATGAAGCCCTCGCAGTCATCAACGAAGATCGAAAGCCCATACCGGCGGCAGACCCCCGTGATCTCCGTGAGGAAGCGATCGACCCGAGGAGCTTCCATCTCGGGATTTGGTGCGCCAGGGTCTGCCTGGGATGTTCTCTCATTCCAACGTTTCATCGTGGATCCTTGGACTTTGGATCAATGGTTGTTCGGGTACATCTCAATCATACCACACGACGCGGCAGAAGTCAAATGGAAAATCTGAAAATCCGAAATTGGGATCGAGCAGGTGGATTGGGCATGGCCACAGGTTGGAGGTCGATTTGACCCCTAGGGGCCTCCCGGCGCCCTCGGATTCGTGTACCGCGTCAATGAGGGCAGTAGCGAAGTAAATACGATTTTGGAGCCAATTTGTCCATTTGAGCCTTGAGATTCAGTGGTTTTCGTTGAAATTGGGCGAGGAGTAGTGATCCCAAGTCCCATATACCTATATACTATTTATTTTGTTTTGTACTATACTCCTTAAATATATATAGTACTTACTTACCTTGTTACCCTTTTGGCCATAAGTGCAAGGCGTCGGTGGAGTTACGAGGAGTGTTTTCCAGGGGACCATTTTCGAAGAGGTCCCTTTAAGGGACGAAGACCGCCAAACAACGCTGAAGTCCTCCTCACCTGCCACCCACTGGCTGGGGTATCGTGCTGAATTTCCCCTCACCTGCCACCCATTGGTGGGATATCATTTCCTCACCTGCCACCCATTGGTGGGATATCATTTCCGATGCCGCCCGATGCCGCCCGATGCAGAGATCTCTCCCGGCGCCCTCGGACTCCTGTACCGCGTCAAACACCACTCAGCCACGATTGATTTGAGCGCGAAGGGCTGCAGGTTATGACGGTTAGGGTGGTCCTATCATCTGGTCCGATTTTGACCCCTCCACTGGGTATCAAGACAGACTGATCAATACAATCATCACTATCAGCATGATTGAGTATCTCTTTCAATCATCACAATCATCACCCCTCTGATCTACTGGTTCGCATAGCTGTGATTATGCGAACCACTCCGGACACCCTCCCGCACCGGGTACGGTTCCCGATCGGGCCACCGGTTCGGCGCCCGACAATTCACCAACCTGATCGAGCCTGCCATTTTGGCAGGTAGCCCACCCACTAGGGTGTATCCGATTATGAGGGTTGTCCTATTACTACACTTGTCGTAAACTGCCTCGAAATTGGGCAGTATCTAACCGTGCGCATATGTCCGTTCTTTCTAGTGATCGTAACTCGTGGCTATTATTAGACTTATGTCAATACAGCCCAATATGAGTATGTGCCTCATTTTTGAGCATACCACCCATTAGAGTGCCTCATCTTTGAGCACCCCACCGACGCTCATACCTCATAAGTGGCATGCCATAATGGCAGGCTACAACCTGCCATAATGGCAGGCCACACCCTCGAATTATCACAGATCGGAGAATCATTGCAACTAGACTGATCATCAGATATGTGTATCGTTTCGATACAGCCTGGTTATCGAGCTACCCAATAGAGTGTATCGTTTCGATACAGCATGCCCTGCCCCTGCCCCTGCCCCTGCCCCTGCCCCTGACCCTGCCCATGCCCCTGCCCCTGCCCCTGCC
>Ga0114923_10001043_pt1 | contig 19552 bp, 38 predicted proteins | sample SumtaG_FD_89578 | JGI IMG/M metagenome (GOLD analysis project Ga0114923, IMG submission 89578) | Deep subsurface microbial communities from Indian Ocean to uncover new lineages of life (NeLLi) - Sumatra_00157 metaG | ecosystem: Environmental > Aquatic > Marine > Oceanic > Sediment | place: near...
CCGCTCCCGACTCCGGGCGATGGCGTCCCGGCGGACTGGGGGAGCGAACTCGACGATATCAGAAAAGGCCGTCGCTCTTCAGCCGGATCTCGACCCATTCGCCATGATCCAGGGGACAGAGATAGCCGCGCCTCCAGCGCTCCTTCTCCTCGTCATAATAGTCGATAGCGTCCCAGCTCCAGCGCGAGGATCCCCGGACGATCACGGCCCTCGTCGCTTTTTTATTCATGATGATATAGGTCATGGCCTTCGTCTTCAGCTTGTCCCATTGGTGACATTCGACGACGAAGATCTTCCGATAAGGGAAGTCCTCCCGACAGGTGAAGTCCTTCTTCTGTTTCTTCCAGCGCTTCGCGTCGACACGATAATCGAGGCCGCCGATATGGGCGTCGAAGTCGCCGTCGTCCGAACAGGCCGCCATATCGGAGGCCTCTCTCCTGATCGTTAAAGGGAAGACAGTCGCTTCGCATTTGTACCTCTCCCGGACCCACTGGGCGACCCTCTCGACGTCCGGGACGCTGGCCTTCAGGTCGTCGACGAAGGTCGCGTCTTTTTCTTCGTATATTTTGAACTGATTCATGCTTCCCCCCACTCCAGAATAACGATCAGCGCTCCCGGAAAATTCGGCGGCGCGGATCGCGGTCTATATTCCTGGGTCGGAGTCGAATAGGCGACGAAGCTCGGGCTGTCTTCTTTGATCGCCCCGAGTTTTACGAGCGCGTCGACGACCCACTTCAGAGCGCCCCCCGATCCGATGTTCCCTTCGTCCCATGGCTTCGTCCCCTTCCTGATCAGGTGACAGTGGATCGTGACGAACGACTCGGGATCCGTGGCGCTCCCGACGAGCTGCCAGCCGACCTCCTTCAGGATCCGCTTCCTCACTCCGGTCTGTTGACCGATGGAGAAGCCTCTCCGAAGGCTCCTATTCGGCGACGGCGGCGGCGGACTTATGACGAGCTTCAGCGGTCCCGGGTGATCACTCCCCATTGACTCGCCTCTCCAGGTCGAGGACGAGATCGCGGACCTCGCCTTCGATCCGAAGTCGCCGGATCGTGACGACATATCCGATATGATCCAGGATCGACTCGGCTATCAGGATCGCTTTATGGGTCGCCATTTTATGGCGGAAGAGATCCCAGGAGCCGAGGAGGCTGAAGACGACGAGCCAGAGGACGAAGATCCCCCGAGCTGGGCCTCGAAGGAAGGTCGGCTTCTCTTCGTTCAGCCCTCCCCGGAGGACGTCGTTCTGGCCTTCTCGATATCCGCGTAAGTGACCTCTATCGAATTCCGTCATGGACGGCTCCGAGGTCAGGCGCTTCGGCTTATAGGGATATTGCGGTTTCATGGGGGCCTCCTTCCGAAGATCTTCGGAATAGATAAAATATATATATGTCTCTAGTAGTAGTAGGGGGCGGAAAAAGCTGTGAATATCTCGCGAAGCGCTTCGGGGTCATGGGCTTAGGCTGTGAATAAAAGAGTGGGAAAAGTGTCAGAGCCTGTTCATAAACTCGGGGATTCGTCTCGGGATCCCGAGCGCCTTTTTTATTCACAGCTTTTTCACAGAGTTTTCGACAGTATTTTCCACAGCCCCCAGAAGGTCAGGATCCAGCAAAATATAAGGAAGATCCAGACCGCCTTCGGGATCCCCGGGCCGCTCTTCTGGAGCCTTATCAGGTGATCCCTATGTCGGGTTAATTGCTCCCGCTTTTCCGCGTCGCTCCCCCAGAGTGGCGGGATCGGCGGAGGTATTCTTCCCATTATTCGGCCTCCCGGATCATAGCCTCGAAGCTCTCGAAGACTGGGGCGGTCAGGTCGAGCTTCTTATGATCGTAGAGCTGGAGGCGTTCAGCGATTCGGAGGGCGTGATTATGGGGAGCCTGTTCGGGATCCTGGGCCTTCTCTAACATGATCATCGCTCCGGCGCAAAAACTCCCGCCGGGAGCTGGCGCTCCATCTTCGTCGTCATAGTCGACCGTCTTATGACAGGCGAAGGTCGACCCGGCCCGGAGGGCTTCGACGATCTCGATAACCCGCCCATGACGGAGGCCCATGAAGCGGCCCGGACAGAACGGACAGGCGTCGCAAGGCTTCGACATATCGAACTTCAGACGCCCCCCTTCAGGAGCTTCGAGACCCCGGCCTGGATCCATCGCTCGACGAGCTTGTTCGGTCTGTTCACTTTCCCTTCGCCGTATCGGAAGAGCGTCGTATGGGACGGCCCCTCCTCGCCCATGACCCGGTGAAGCTCTCGACACATACGCTCCCAGCTCCAGCCCGTCTTCTCCTTCAGACGGAGGAGCCGATCCCTTATCGGCTTCGCTCTTCTCATCCTGTCCCCTTCCATTTGTTGACCGCCCAGGCGGCCGCCGCGATCACGACCCGGACCGCCTTATATTTCCCCCAGGTCAGAATGAACTTCTCCGTCGCCCTCTGGCCTCGACAGAAGGGACAGCTCGGGTCCGGCTTCTCTCGGTTGAACGAATAGACTTCTTCGCAAGTCGGACAGGTTCGGAACTGACGGGCGGCCTGTCGCTTCTCTCTTCTCTTCTTTCGCTTCGATCTCTTCACTTTAGGGGAAGCCCTCCGTGGATCTTCACGGCCGAGATCAGGAGCTTAAAGTCTTTATCTTTAACCTCGTCCTGGGCTTCGTATCCGTGGACCCCGAGGAGCCGGGAGTAGTCCTCCGAAGTGATCTTCGAGGCCGCCTTCGCCGCCTCCAGCTCGACGATATGAACGTCCGAGAGCTTCCCCTTCCGGGCCTTCTTTCGGTCCTGGACGGCCTTCGCGTCCTTCGCGGGGTCGATGGTCCCCAGTATCGGCCCCGCCGCTCCTGGAGCCTCCTCGGTCGCCTTCTGTAGGGCTGACTTCTTCGGCGGATCCGGCTCCTCCGGGAGGATATCGAAGGCCGCCGTCAGGTTCTGGGGGATCCCGGTCGTCGCCAGCTCGTCCAGGGCGATAGCCGTCGACAGCTCGACCGACTTCGGGCTGTATTTTAGAGCCTGGATGATCAGCGTCTTCTTCGCCATGGCGGCCCAGTCGGTCGTCCAGGTTCCCTCCTCTCCAGCTCTGGAGAAGCGCGTCCGGTGCGCTTCGATCTGGGCGGCGCTCCAGACCTCGAAGGTCGTCGACCCGTCCTTCATCTTCACTTTACAGTAGACGTGAGTCGGGACCGCCTCTCCGTCCCTGACCTTATCCGAGGGGCGATGGTGAAGCGCGTCGTCCAGCCCGTAATGATAGGAGAAGTCGTCGCCTTCATAGACGACTCGGGGGACGATGTTCGAGATATCTCCCGAGTTCCGGGCCAGTGTCATAAGGCCCTGATATCCGGGCTGGAAGTTGACCTCCAGAACCCCCTTATTCTTCCTCGGGATCAGCCACGCCTGACCCGTCACGCCGTCAGGTTCGAGTCCGAGCTGGGCGCTTTGCATAAGCGCCGCGATCAGGCTCTTCGGCGTACACTCCAGGAGCTTCGGCGTCTTCTGGAACGAGGTCATAGCGATCCGAAGGAAGCGGTCGGCGTCCATATGTTTCGGGAGCGCCGTCGCGATCTGTCCGGCGCTTCGCTGGATCATTTGGCGGACTGTCTTCACTTGCTCCTCTCTCTCCTTCTCTCTCTTCTCCACGGCTGTCGTCATACTGTCCTCCTTTAGTTAATTTTATCCTTCGGGATATTGAAGAATTCCCGCTCGGTCTTCCCGACGAAGTCTCCCCCCATAGTCAGCTCCGGCTTCCCCTCGGCCCGTCGTCTCGCGTTCCAGTCCTCGAAGCAATCAATACAGAACCACCCGGAGAAGCGGATCCCCTTCTCGACGAAGTCGTCGTCGGCTGTCATCAGTGTCAGGTGAAGGACACAGAGCGGACGGTCGGCCTTAAAGGGGAGAATTATGAAGCCTTTATATTCTTCCTTCTTCAGCTTCGTCGGGACTTGGAAGGCGTCGTCGATCTTCACGCCTTTTTCTTCCTCCAGGCTTCGGCGTCGGGACAGGTCGCCCAGTGGGGGATCCGTCCCTTCACGATTTTAGATTCCAGGCCCTCGCCCGTCACGACGGAGACGACCTTCCGATTACACGGCATAGAGCGACCCTTAAACGTCTCGATCCAGACGATCTCCTCGCCGCATGATCTACACTTATCGACCCTCACTTCTTCTTCCTCCGAAGGACTCGATAGGAGCTGGCCTCGATCTTCTTCGTGTAGGCCTTCCGCGACTGTTCCTTCCAGGTGAACGAGGAGCCGTCCGGGAGGATCCCGAACTCGGCCTCGCCCATGAAGCGCTTCACTTTATTTTCCATCCCGCGCTTCCGCGCCTCGGCGAGTTTTATCGTCGCCTGGGTGACTTCCAGGTCGTCCGCGAGATCGAAGAACGGGTTCGCCGGGAGGGCGATAGACTCGCCCGAGGACGTCGGATAGAGGAGGGCGAGAGCCTTCGCCGAGGACTCCTTATCGTCGGCCGGGGGCGGATCCTCGCGGAGGACTCGATCCCAGAAGTCGGTCTCGGCGGCGACCATCTTGTCGATGAAGGCGTCGTCCCGTTCGACGTCCAGGTGGATCAGCTTCTGGCCGCCGATCAGGATAGCGAACGACCCCCAGCTCCAGCCCAGAACCTGGAGTTCGTGCTGGAGCTGGATCTGATATTCCAGCGGCGGCTCGTCCTCCCATTCCTTCGCCTTAAAGAAGCCGCCCGTCTTTATCGACAGGCTCCCCGGGTCGTCCTCGCGGCCGCCGGGATCCTGGAGGATCATCCTATCGGGCGTGACTTGCTGGAAGGGGAGCTGATCATGCTGGAAGATCGTAAACTCCCCCGGGTTATGGAGCCTCCGATCCGTCCGGTCCGCGTATTCTTTCGCGACCGGACCCTCCAGGATATGGCCCCACTTCATAAACTCTTCATCGCGGTCGCCTCTCTCTTCGAGCCCGAGCTTATCGACGAAGACGGAGAGCGGGGAGCCCCAGCGGGACAGCCCCATGATCGCGGCCGCGTCCGAGGATCCGATCCCCCGCCTCCGCTGTCGGAGCCAGTCCTCGCGATTCGAGAAGACTGTCCCCTTCGCCTTCGTGGCCTGATAGTCGAACTTCCTCGTCTCGTCTTTCGAGTCAGTCGTCTCGACGACTCCTCCCCCGTTTCCTTTGCTCTTCATAGTGTCCCCCTATGTTAGCTGTTACCACTTTTCCGGGACGCCGACCGTCCCCTTAAAGCCTTCGCATATTGGCTCATCGGTCAGGCCGTTCAGAGTGTCGTGATCCTCGCCGGACATTCTGAACGGGGCCTCCCCCGAGGCCCGTCCGGGAATTCTGATCACGCCCTCCCGGCCGCAATTAGAACAGCTCCAGACGAGCTTAACGAAGCGGACCTTCTGGCCGTTGATCGTTCGAGTCTCTGTTCCTTTTCCCATGCTCTCTTCTCCTCTCTTCTTAATTGGAATAACGGATCGCGGCCAGCTCCGGGAAGATCGCGTCGGCGACCTCCGACCGGAGCTTCGCTCCGTGATCCAGGATCCGCTTCTTCTCGATCTCGGGATAGTCCCCGGTCGTCACGCCGACATAAGCGCCCCAGGTTCCCTCGACCCGAGTCCGGGCGACGACCGTGATCCAGAGGCCGCCGAACTGGCCGAGGTTCCGCTGGATAATCTTCGGCTTCCACTTCTTCTCCTTCATGACTCGCCCTCCTCTAAGAGCGCCCAGTCTTTCAGGATCCTCGCCCTCTCGATCTCGTTCGCTCTCTCTATCGCTTCCGCGACTCGGCCGACCTGGGCGACGAGTTCGATCTCCAGCTCGATCTCGGGGATAATCTGATCCAGCCCGGTCGCTCCGAACCTCCGCCGGAGTCGTTCGCGGATCCCTTCGGCGCTCTCTCTGACTTCGCTCTTCTCTTCTCTTCCCATAGGCCCTCCTTTTAACCCGGGCCGCCGCCGATGTCGGAGGAGAGAAGCCCCCGACTGGCGTCAGGGGTTCGCTTTGACAGGAGCGACGACCCAGCTCTTATTCTGTTGTTCCGATCAGCTTCTCCTTATCGAGCTTCAGCGAGAAGATCAGCTTCCGTAAGATCCGCCCCGTCACGTCCCCGCCGCGAACGATCTTCCTATAGGTCGACTGGGAGATCTCGGCGAGGTCCGCGAGTTCTTTAATGGATAGGAGAGCGTCCTTCCGGGCGGTCTCCAGATATTCGATATCTAGGTTCATGGGTTCGCCTTCCTGATATTGAACGCGACCGAGATCCGGTCCTCTTTTATCGGGTGATCCGGGACCGAGTGACAGAGAGCGGCCGGGAAAAGAACGAGGAGGCCGTCCTCGATCTCCTGGGTGATCTCCGGCCCGACGTATCCGGTCGGCCAGAACTGGATCGGCGCGGATCCCGGCGGGGCGTCGACGTAATAAACTCCGGCGGCGTAATTCCGGCCGCCCTTATGGCTTCGTTCATGATGATGAAAAAGGACGCGCTGGCCCTTCGTCATGATGTTCGCCCAGGCGCTGACCTCCCAGGTCGGGAGCTGGATCGTCCCCGGCTCCGGGACGAGCATAGAGGCCGGGTATTCGATCCGCCCCAGGATGAAGGAGAGGAGCCGAGTCCACGGCCCCTCCTCGAAGAGATCCTTCACCGAACTCCAGCCCGAGCTGGGCGTGATCGAGGAGGTCGGATCCAGCTCCCGGCGCTCCCGGATCCAGCTCTTCATGGCGGCCTTCTCGGCCTCGGCTCCGGGGAACAGGTGAGTCGTGATCATATGGCCCCCAAAAATAGCATAAAAGGACGACAAAATAAACCTAAAAAAAGATCAGAAAAAGGCCAGTTTTGTTTGATCTCGACGCTCAAATAAAGGATAATAGAGGTTGTGGCACACTACTATCAAGCAAACAATAACGGGGCTTTCAGCGTATCTTATTCGGAGGTTTCCTTCGAGTGTAGTGTGCCAGCGCTGGAAGTCCCGACCCTTTACATGGAGGCACACCCATGCACACCCAGAATAACCGAACCCCTTTAGTTGTATCATTTGGCGGCGGCGTCGACTCGACAGCGATGCTCGTCGAAATGAAGAATAGAGGGATCCGCCCCGACCTGATCCTCTTCGCCGATACGGGAGCCGAAAAGCCCGAGACCTATCGCCACGTCATGCGCTTCTCCGAGTGGCTGACCGCGAACGATTTCCCCGCCGTGACGACGGTCTCCTACGATCCCCCGATAGCTCCTTATGACGACCTCGAAGGGAATTGTACGATGAACGAGACCCTTCCTTCTCTGGCCTTCGGCCGGAAGTCCTGTTCCCTGAAGTGGAAAGTCACGCCCCAGCATAAATTCCTAGAGAGCTGGACCCCCGCCGTCGAGACCTGGAACTCGGGCGAGAAGGTTCGCCGCGCCCTCGGCTTCGACAATAGCGTCGCCGATAAAAAGAGATCCGCGAAGGTCTCCTGGGCGATAGGCCTGGACGACAGCGCCGCCGACAAAAAGAGGGCGGCCTCCTATGCTGGCGGAGCGGTCGACGACGACAAGTATGATTATTTTTATCCCCTCCAGGACTGGGGAATGAATCGCGAAGGTTGCGAGGCCGTGATCGAGGCCGCCGGGATCCCGGTCCCCCCGAAGTCGTCCTGTTATTTTTGCCCCGCGATGAAGAAGCCCGAGATCCTGGAACTCCGCGAGACGAACCCCGACCTCTTCGACCGCGCCCTCGCGATGGAAGACGGATATCTGGCCGGGAAACATCACGCCGGACGGAAGGCGAAGGGCCTGAAGTGTTCGACAGTCGGACTCGGCCGTCGCTTTAGCTGGAGAGAGTTCGTCGAGACCCATGACGCCGAAGAGGCCGCCGAAGGCGACCCGATCCTGGACGCTTTTATTAACGATTACGTCGGCGAAGAGCTGATCCAGTTGGAGGTCGCATAAAATGAGAAACGAACTTTTTAACCCTGACTTTTATTATCTGTCCGGGACGCTCTCGAAGTACCTGGACCCCCATCCCTTCGTCGGCCTTTTGATCCAGCCCGACACGGCTTCGATGAAGCGCCGCGTCGCGGAGTTCGAGGTCTGGGGAGCTGATAACGGTTGCTTCGCTAAAGGCCCCGACTTCGACCTCGCGAGATATCTCGACTGGCTCTCCTCTATGGCCGCCTTCAGCGGCTCCTGTCTCTTCGCCACGGCCCCCGACGTCGTCGGGGATCCCCGGGCCACTGTCGCGAGATCTCTCCCCGTCCTCCCCACTATTCGGAAGCTCGGATATAAAGCCGCCATGGTCGCCCAGGACGGCTTCGAGTTCATGCTGGAGGCCGACCCTTCCCTCTGGGATCGCTTCGACGTTCTCTTCCTGGGCGGAACGACCGACTGGAAGATCGGGACCGATCCTTCCGAGGCCTGGATCCGTATGTTCGAGGAGGCCCATATCCGCGACAAGTGGGTCCATATGGGCCGGGTGAATTCCCAGAAGCGCGTGACCATCGCCAGCCGTGGCCTCGGTTGCTCCAGCGGCGATGGGAACTTCCTGAAGTATGACCCCAGGAGTCAGGCTCCGCTGTCATGGGTCACGAACGCGAACCTCTCCGACGATATGGTCGAGCGGAACCTCGGGACGAAGGCCGCCTTCGCCCTCCGCGATAAGAGAGCCGCATAATTTAACCCCCAAAAAAGGAGGACGATATGAAGATCATGACCTGGAAAAACTTCGACGGAATATATAACACGGACAGCGACTATAGGAACCCGATCAGGGACTGGGCTATAGGCCTCTGTCGCCATTCATGCTTCCAGCGCTTCGCGTGGCCCCGGTCGGCGAAGGTGAAGCTCTCCGAGGCCTTCTGTCCCACTTGCGGGGCGAAGCTCTATCAGACGACGACCGTCGCGAAGGGCCGCTTCATCTTCCTCTCCCTCGGCGAGGTCGGATCGCTCCGGGCGACCTATCGCCGGACCTGGGACGTCAGCGTCCGAAGGAAGGACGAGGGCGGGACCGTGAATCGCTGGGAACGGCTGGGCCGCTTCGACGGGACCGACGTCTTCGACGCCCGGAAGAAGGTCGAGCGGGTGATCGAGTCCTATAACGGCCTCCCCCTGGAGGACTTCGAGATCGAGCTTCGCGTGATCCGGGCGCTGACGGTCCTGGACGAGGAGGTCGGATCATGAAGATCATTAACTCGACGCGCTGGGAGTCGGCCGGACTTCGGAAGATCTTCGGCGCTTGTCTGAAGGAACTCCGCCGCCGGGAGGGGAAGACGATCCGGCCCTCGAAGCGCTGGCGGATCTCCGTCGTCGACCATAGGACGAACTGGGTCGGCGGCTTCGCTTATTACGACTCGACGACGCTGACGATGAAGCTCCCGCTCCCCGACGGCGAACGCTTCCGACGGATCCGTGGAAACAAGATAAAGAGCTGGCCGCCGAAGAAGTCCGAGCGGCTGATCCTGACGCCGAACGTGAAGTTCTCCCAGGAGGTCGCCGACGTCTTCTTCCACGAACTGGGCCACTGTATCGGCGTCCGACACTCCCAGGCCCAGAGGGTCGACTGGGAGACGGGCCGCGATGTCTGTCGCGGGGCGACCATCGAGCGCCAGTTCATGGCCTGGATCCAGGAGACGATCACAGAGGACTTCATCCTCCAGGAGGAGGTCGAGGCCCAGGCCCCGAAGAAGGACGTCATAGCGGACCGTCACGGCCGCGCCGTGGCGAACCTGAAGAGGGCCGAGACCCGCCATAAACTGGCGACGACGCTCCTGAAGAAGTGGCGGAAGAAGGTCCGATACTACGAAGCGAAGATCGCCGCGAGGGGGTCCGTATGAGTCACCAGAGCGACTTCGATAAGTTCCGAGGGCCGCTGGGCTGGATCTTCGTAAATAAGACGACAGGAGAGGCTTACAAGCTGGAGAGATATCACTGGGGAGGCGACGGCGACGGCGGGAACCTCCATAAACTCTCGAACCTGGAGAGGGACATCTTCGTCACGTTCCAGGCGTCCCCGGGCTTCGGAGCCCATGGCGTGGCAATCAAAATCATAAGCCGCTGGGAAGGCGGCGATCTCGTCACTGGCGAGGTAAAACCAAAGGAGGAAGAGTAAATGAGAATAATCATAACGACCGACGACGACGTCCGAGTGGCGGACGTCGAGATTCTAAAGGACGGCTGGGAGTCGGACTCGAATAAGATGAAGCTCTGGAGAATTCTCTCCCATGAGATCCCCCGGGCGATTAAAGAAGAGAGCGGCGACCTGGAGCCAGCCTCGGAGCTGAAAATTAAATACACCCTGGAGGTCGAATAAAATGAAGAACAAGCTGAAGAGATCCGTGAACGTGATCCAGTTAGACTCGCCGAAAAAGGAGGGCGAGTTCGTCTATATCGTGACGAAGGCCTGGAATGTTTTCCACGTCCATCTGAACGACCAACTGACCCGCGACGAGTGTATCGCCCTGATCGACGACGGGATCTCCGTCGCGGTCCTCCCGTCGAAGGGCGGTCGATCATGAGCGGCCGCGACGACTTCGAGCCGGAGGAGTGGGAGTCTATGGTCGAGCGCTTCGCCGATCCCGGCGGGGGATCCTGTCTCTATCCCGAGACGCCCGATAACCCCCGCGACCTCCCCTGTCCCCGTTGTGATCAGCCGGGTCGCCTGACCCGGCGGGACAGGGCGAAGGGCTATATCTGTGACACTTGCGCCGACGCGGCGGAGAGGGGGCTCGACTACTAATGACGAACAAAAAGACGAAGACGAAGATCGAGAGCTGGCGATATATGGGGAGGATCCTCGACGGGAAGAAGCTCTTCCATTCCTACCATGACGGCGACGGGGAGCTTCGAGTCTTTAAGAGGCTCCCGGCCACTTCTCCCGGAGCCCTCTATGAAGTCGAGGTCGAGCGGAAGAAGGACGGCGGGATCACGGTCCACGGATCCGCGTCTTACATTATCGGTCAGGAGATCGACGGCGACGACCCGGTCCGGGTGAAGGCCCAGGCCGACGACCGAGCCGTCTCGATCTACCTGGACACTAAACGGGCCGAGAAGGCCGACGCCTTCCGGGAGATCGAGACGAACCTGGACGAGCTTCGATCCCTTTATCTGAGACAGACGGGAGGCCGACGGACGGCCTTCCTCGCTCACATTATCCAGCGCGTCACGAAGCGCTGAAGGAGGAATATATGAAAGTCTATTTCGGAAGAAGATCATTCGGCGGCGACGTCAGGGTCGCGGTCAGAGAAGGCGATCAGACCGTCCGCGAACTCCGTCACGTCGAGGCTCACAGCCCGGACGGCTTCGAGTGGGGCTATGGAGGGTCCGGCCCCGCCGACCTCGCCCTGTCGATCCTCGCGGACTATTTCGAGGAGCGGGTCGCGGCCGAAGAACTCGGTCAGGGGAACTTCGAGAAGATCGTGAAGATCCGGTCCTGGGCCTATCATCAGGCCTTTAAGTGGGACTTCATCGCGGACGCGAAGCGGGACGGCTGGGAGATCTCGGAAGAGGCCGTCGATCAGTGGCTGGAACGGCGGAAGAAAAAGGAGCGGGAGGATCCGCTATAGTGTCCGATATGGCCTTCGTGAATTGTACCTATTGCGGCCGCCCTCTCGGCGACGTCCGCGACGACTTCTCCCCTCCGTTCATTTGCTATAAATGCGCGGACGCGGCGGCGGGTCTCGACACGACCCAGGCGATCCTCCTGATCGTCGCCTTCCTCGCCGTCCTCTATGGATTGCTTCAGCTATTCCGATCCCATGGCTGGAGCTGGCCGTTCTAAACGAGAAGGGGTCACTTTTTTTTAACGAACTGAAGGAGAAAATTATGAGGACTTTTTTAAGATGGATCTTCCTCGCGACGTTCCTCGGATCTCTGATCGCCGTCGCCTCCGCCCAGGTTCCGCCGCCCCCTCTATTCTGGGACGCGAACCCGGAGCTGGACGTCGAGCTGTATAACCTTTACGAGGCGTCGGCCCCCTGTACGATCACGGATCCGGCCGTCGCCGACTGTCCCGGCTTCGTGAAAAGTGGCCCGACGATCCCCCAGGCGGCGGACCCGATCACGACCCAGCCCCCCGGATCTCTGATCATGGGCGTCCCGATCTATTATCGGGTCACGGCTGTCAATTTTAGCGGCTTAGAATCGCCCCTATCGAACGAACTCCGCGTTATCGTACTGAACACCCTCCCCCCTAGAGCGCCTGGAGACCTCCGGGATCAGGCGGCGGGATCCGTCACGATCATCGGCGACGGGAATTCGATCACGGTCGTCTATAACTTCACGTCGAGCGGCCCGGGATCCCCCCGAGGCCAGCCCCGCCCATAACAGAAAAGGGGGAGCTTTTTCGCTCCCCCTCTCCCGCTCGAATTAAAATTGGATCTTATCCGAGGCCACTCTATCAGCCCGGGCTGTCACTTCTCCGGGACTATCATTATCTGGATCGTCTCTCCCGGCTGGGCTCCGAGAGCGCGTCCGGCTCCCCGGGTTAGGATCAGGAAGATATGGGGCTCGGACTCGAACTTCCCGGCGACCTCGACCGTCGCCGACATTTCGCGGCGGTCCCCGGTGTTCGTGACGACGATCCTCTGTCCCGGCTTAAAGCGGACCGCGTCCGAGTGAATGTTTATCTGGGCCGTCATGACATCGCCGACGTCCGAGATCTCGCCGTTCCCGAATAGCTGGCCCATATCCCCGAGGAGTTCCGTCAGCTCGAAGATCGCGGTCGAATTCGTGACGACGGCCTCCGTGTTCGTCCCGATAGCCCGGACGGTCTCTATGACCTTCGGGATCGAGTAAGGCGACGACGCCAGAAGGGACACTGATAAGATCACGCTGACATTCATACTCCACTCCCGGGCGAACTTCCTCGCCCTTGATATTGTCTCGGGCCTGTCGTTCATTTACTCCTCCTCCGGCGGCTCCGGCGCGTTCAGGAAGGCGTCCGCTTCGTCGATAGTTTCCTGGAAGGTCGCCTTCGCGTCCTGGGAGAGCTGGATCGTCGTCTCCGTCCCGTCGATCCGCTTGATCGTCAGGGCCAGCTCCGCGATCTTCGAGCTGGAGAGGGAGATCGTATTCAGTAGAGAGAGAAAAGCTAAGACGTTCATCTAGTCGCCTCCGATCACTAGGAAGAGTCGAATCGTAGAGAGGAGAGAGGAGAGGGTGACGAGTGACGCCTGGACGGCCGCGCTCGTCTGTTCGTCCTCGATCCCGCTTATGTCTGGGTCCGCCAGCGCCTCGGCCACGGCCGCGAGAGCTGGGTCCAGGATCTCCAGGAGTTCGTCGCGATCCGACTCGGGCATCTTCGCGAACTGTTCCGTCAGCTCGGCCGCCTCGACTCCGGCCTGGGCGATTCTCTTCGTCACCCGGACGACCGCGTCGGCCTTCGGCTTCGGGAGGACTCCCGCCATATTCGCGTCGATCACGATTCCCTGAAGAGTCGCGTTCGCCTCCGCCAGAAGGAGGAGGTTCTTCGCCACGTCTTTAAGATCCCCCGAACACCCGGCCAGCCCGAGGAGGAGGATCGCTGTCATTAACTTCGGCTTCATATTGGCCTCGCTTTCCTTAGCATGGGCGGACCTCGAACGGCGAGTTCACGTTCTTCCAGAACGCGGGGCCGCCGAGATCCTTCACGGCTGAATAATACGACATAGCCCTGTATCTTCTGAGCGGCCGAAGGAGCCGTCCCGAGTCCTCGTCGATAATCCTGATCATATTATTTAGGAAGGTCCGATCCGCCTGGGTCTTCTCGTTAATCGTATGGCCTTCGTGATACATGAAGTCGTGGATATTACAGGCCTCGACGATGGAGAGACCATAGAGAGAATTCGGAACGATCCAGCCTCCGAGGCCCTTCGTCCCGCATCCATTACAGAGCTTCGCCTTCGCCTTCGGGGAGAGATTCCAGTAGGCCTCGGGGGCGAAGATCTTAGCCCTGGACGGGCCTCGCTTTAATAGAGCCATGTTACCTCCGGGGGAAGAGCTGGGTCGATATCGACGTGGATAAAAGTCTTCGCTATTCCGATCCGATTAAAGCCGACGGCCCGGAGCGCGGTCAGGATCTTCGACCTCGCCCGGGAGGCCCGACAGCCGATGTCGGCCGCGTGGCTCTCGGTCGTCTCGTCCGCTTTATGGGAGCTGGAGTCCACTCCCCCGACGTCCTCGTTATGCTCGTCGCATCGGGAGCCGGACTGGACCGGGAAGGGGATCTCGGCCCGGGTCCGAGCCCGTTCCAGGCGCTCCAGGAAGCCCTTATTCGGGTTCAGAGTCTCACAGCCACAGGGACAGCGGAACTCCTCCTCCGTAAAGTGGGGAGCGAAGTCGTATCGAGCCATATAGTGACCCTCCTCCGGTCAGCTCTGGACGTTTATTATGTAATTCGTCTGGACGACTTCTCCGGTCGTCTTCACCCGGACGAGCCAGATATCGCCGCCGCTTACATAGGCTGTGTGACCCGTTCCGTCCTCTCCGTCCAGGTCGAACTCGTCGGCGTCGAAGACGGTGATCGTAAAGGTCAGCCCGTTAATCTCGGTCATTCCGACGACGTTGTCGATATGAACTTCGTCGCCCGTCGAGAGCCCATGGGCCGCCGAAGTCGTCACCCTGACCGGGTTCGCCTGGGTCGCCCCGGACATCGCCAGCTTCAGGAAGAGCGCATGGGTGACGATCTGGCCGTTATCGAAGAAGAGGCCGATCTCCGAGAGCGTTCCGTTCGCCTCCAGCGACAGCCATGTGACCTCCGCCTTCGTCGTCGAGAGGCCAGCCGTCGGCGTCAGAGCCGAGTCGTCCCAGGAGTCGATATTCTTGTTCCCCAGCTCGTTCGTCAGGGCCGTGTCGGACCGGGTCGGATCGACGAGCCCGTCGCCGACGCCGATCCCCTGGATCACGCGGACGGATCCGCTTATAGTCCTCCATCGCTTAATCAGCTCCTCCTGGGCGAGATCCATAACGAGGTTCGGCCGGACGATCTTCGGGGAGTCGGGAACCCAGACCTGACAGCCGTCGCCCGACCACTTCCAGGGGCCGAAGCCGAGGTCCGGCGGCGGCTGTATATGGAGGCCGCTCGGCGGAGCTGGGAAGTCCATCGCGATCTGATATCTCTGAAGCTCGAAGCCCCAGCGAGTCCTGAAGTCGTTCATATCATTCTCCTTTTACGAGTATAGCTGGAGCTGGACGGCGTCGAGCTGGACGACCGATCCTATCGTCGCCGTCCGACAGGTGATCCGGGCTCCCTTCGGGAAGTTGAAGGGGACATATCGAACCCACCACGAATCATCATATTCCAGCTCTGACCCGGTCGTCGATAGGAACATCGACTTCCAGACGCGCCTCTCCTCGTTCAGCGGACCGATCCCCAGCTCGAAGTTCAGAGATTGCATGACGGTCCCGCTCGGGAAGCTCGTCGTCCTGGACGCCTGGAACAGGCTCCAGACCGACGTCGCCGTGACCTCGGGGATCAGCTCGGCCCAGGCTCCGACGACATTAAACGGAGTCCCGGTCCCGACGATAACGGGCGTATGACTTTGGATCATGGGTTCCCCCAGAAGTTCGCGGCGACTTTGAACGTCCGACTCGCGACTATCGGGAAGACGGCCCCCCGGATCCAGACCGTGTCGCCCTTCTCCCATGGGATCGGGAAGTTCAGGACGTCCCCGACGACGGAGACGTGGCTCCCGCCGCCGCCGAAGGACTGGAAGCCGACGTCGATCAGTTCCGGGAGGTCGGGCGGGTTCCCGTCTCTCGACGCGCCGAGCTGCCAGCGGCCCCCGGTCGTCCCTATTCCGAGGAGGATGATCGTTAAAGAGAGCCAGCTCGTATTGAATTCGAGAGGCGTCCCGGCCCCGGTCCCGTCCTGTCCCATGATATACCAGGAGCCCAGGATATTAGAGCCGGGGAACAGGACTCCAGTCGGCGTCGCTGGGGCGAAGATTTCCTTCGTCGAGAAGTGAACGGACGCCGCTCGGGCTGGCCTGACCTGATCGCTGACGGTCAGGAAGACGGCCAGCTCGTCGACGACGGTCGTGTCGTCTTTTTTGCATCGACACCATAGCTGATCTCCCGCCTTCAGTTCGAGCGGGAAGCTATAGTTACAGGCGTCCCCCCGGCCTCCTCCGGTGTGAACAGTGGCGAACCTCATCGGACCCCAGACGATCTCGCCCGGGGGAGAGGCTGGGCCGACTCCGATCTCGACGTCGTATCGGACCCCGATATTCTGGCCGCCGATAAAAGTGTCGATGTGAATAACGAGAAGAGCCCAGCTCGAATCGAAGGTCAGTCCGTGGGTCGCCTGATCGACTCCCATGAAGAGAGCGGTCCACGGCCCGAAGACTCCGGCGACGGCGTCGCTCGGGACGAAGACTCGACTCGATCCGCTCGACTTTATCTCGCCCATGTTATCTCCACAGCGTAATGTCCCCTTCCCATTGGTGACGGGGTTCGCCCGGGGTCGCCAGATTATCCCGAGCCCGGACCCAGAGCCTGTCGCCCGAACTCCATCCCGCATAAGGGAAGGAATACTGGCGACTGTTCCGGCCGTCGACTCCTGTCTGATCCGTTAAGATTCCGATGTCCTCCAGGACGACCTCTTGCTGTCCTGGGTTCCCCCTCCCGAAGTCCATGAAGCCGACAGTCGGGACCGGGACGCCCGGGAAGCCTCCGAACCCGTTCGCGACTTCTATCGTGATCCAGCTCGGCCTGAAGGGAAGGAGGACGGGATTATCGAACCCGGCGTTCTCGGGCGGCCTCCCGGTTAATTCCAGCCATGCTCCATTCTCGAACAGGCCCTCGGCGGCGACGACGACGAAGCGCTCCAGGCTCGTCGAGAGCTGGAGCCCGATCCCTGGAGGCTCGACTCGGGCGACCGCGTGAACCTTTAGCTGTTTCGAGTCGGTCATGAATTCCGTCTTATGGATCAGGAACTCTTTATTCAGATAGCCCTCGCCGCTTTGGTCGATCCCTGAATAGTTCGTGATCCCTATGATCTGGCCGAGTTCGATGTCCTGGGTCCGGCGATGGCCCGGGACCGTGAACATAATCCGATAGCTCTTCGGGGCTGTGAACTGGAGGAAGTCGTTCGCCACGTTGTTAGCGACGAAGGCGTCGCGGACGAAGAAGAGCTTCAGGTCGACCGACTCGACGCGGCCCAGGTCGACGACCGAGTCCGGGTCCGTCAGAACGAGCTGTTCCCCCCAGCTCTGATCGCTGAAGTTCCGGTTAAATTGGAGGTCGACTTCGTTAAAGACGGGACGGGCCAGAGAGTGGACTTCCGTCTTCTCGTATATGTCCTGAACGTCTGTCAAGATAGTCCGCTCGGGTTCGCTCCCGGTGATATAACGTATCGAGATCAGCCCCCGTTTATTCGTGAATATGAAGATCCCGAAGGCGCGGGTCAGCCGAGAGATCGCTTCCCGGTGGGTCATACGGGCCACTATGGCCCCGTCGCAAAATAAGCCGGGGGCGGGGCCTCCCGTATCGACGGCGGCCAGCTTCAGAGCCTGGGCGAGGAAGTTGTTCTCGTCCAGGGCCGTCGACTCGTCCTGTCGAGCGATGCGGGTCAGATAGAGCTTTATCACGGCCGCCGGGTTCCTGACGACCGTCCCGTCTTTAGTCCCGTCGTCCGTCATTCCTTCGCCGTCCCAGCGGACCTCGAAGCCGTCCGCCCGGGCGGATCCGAAGACGACGTGAGTGAAGGTATAGTCGACGCCCTCGATAGTCTTCTCGACCTCGACAATCGAGAAGCCTCCGATCAGTTCGACGAAGGACTGATCCGGCTCCGGCTTATTGTCCGGGTCTTTAATGAAGATCCTTATAGGGTCATGGGGGATCGGGTGCTGGGCTAGGTTGAAGGTCGTCGAGTCGAGCCGGACGGCGTTCATCGCTCCGATCACTTCGACGTCGTCCGAGTTCACGATCCCGAAGACGATAGGGCTGAAGATCTCCCGCTCGTCGAAGCGGCCCTCGGTCCGAGCGATCATGTTCTTAGCGAAGAGAGGATCGACGACGAAGTTCTCCCGGGTCAGGAGGTCCGGGAGCTTCAGGTCGAAGAACTGGAGGGTGTTGTCTTTCAGGAAGAGCTTCGCGACTCCCGGGTCGAAGGAGGCCGACTGGATCTTCCCAGTATAAGCGACCTGGAATATATTCTCGCTCTCGCCTTCGCTCCCGATCTTCAGGACGACCTCCCGATTCTTTATCGAGGTCACGTCCGCTTCCTGTCGGAGCGTTCCGTCCGTGTCGATGATCTCGACGACGGCGTCCCCGATATGGGGGAGAGCTGTCGGGACGGGCATCGACCGAATAATGGAGCCGAAGCTCTTCACTTTACCGACATAGAAGCGCGTCGGATGGCGGACGCCCTTCCCAGCTCGGAAGAGAGTCCCCCCGGTCAGGGCGATCTCCGCCAGCATAAGAGATTTATCCGTGAAGGCCTGGGCCTCTTCGATGTTTATGTCGGGGGCCTCGCCCGAGATATCGAAGAGTTCGGGCTGGGTCTCGATCAGGCTGAAGGGGAAGGCGGCCGCCAGCTCCCCGGCGTCGGTGATCGTCAGGAGTTCGGAGTTCTCCAGGGGAGAGGACGGAGCTAAGGAGATCAGGCTCCTCTGGCGACGGCGGCGAAGATCCTCGGGAGTTATCATTCCTTACTGGCTCTCGGGAAGGATAGGACATAAGGCGATCAGACACTCGACGGCGTCCGTGTGAAGTCCGGCCGTCGCCGTGGCGAGTCGGATCGTCGGGATAATGAACTGGAGCGGAGTTAGGATCCGGCCGATCATTTGAAACTGGATAAGCGGCGTCACCCGGTCGTCGAGGGTCATATCGTATTTTCTTCCGAGCGTCTGAAGTCCGGCCTCCAGGTTCGGGTTCGCCGGAGCATAGTCCGCATCGACTCCGGTCAGCTCTCCGGGGTTCCCGTTCGCGGGGGTCGAGGTCGGCGTCTGGCCGAAGTATATATTCGCCTTCTCTCCGGCCTCGATCACGGCGGCGGCCGCGAACTCCAGGCCGACGAAGATCAGATATTCGTGGGCTCGGTTGACCCCGAGATTAACCTGGGCTCCCTCTCGGGCGGCCTGGGCGACGACCCCCGTCAGGTCGATCTGGGCGGTCCGGGCTAGGCCGCTGATCGCGCTGGAGTAGTCGGTCGTATCGGCCCAGACGATGGGCGTCAGTTGTTTCATGGGGATCTCTGGCATAATTCCCTCCTATGCTTCTATCTCGGCCCCGAGGCCTTCCTCTATGATCTTAAAACTCCAGTCGAAGACGGCGTCGGGAGCCGGATCCGTCAGCTCCTTCGGGAAGAAGCCCGGGGTCTCCAGGCTGACGAACAGGGACTCCGCCGGATCCGGCTCGTCCTCGTTCTCTATCCAGACGAACGGGTCCAGGGATCCCTCTATGGCTTCCCAGAAGTCGAGGACTTGCTGACGCTCGGACTCCAGGAAGCGGATCGTATAGGTCCGATTCTCCAGGCGGAACAGTTCGAGGGCGTATCGCTTTCCCCGATTCGTTCGTTCGATCACTGTATCCTGACGGATCCCCGGCGTCTTCCCGAAGCGGATCGCCCGGGGGAGTGTCGTCTTCAGCCCGACGATCAGCTCTCCGATCTCGGTCAGGGATAGGTTCGAGTCGCTGATCCCGACCTCCAGG
>Ga0114923_10001044_pt1 | contig 19549 bp, 10 predicted proteins | sample SumtaG_FD_89578 | JGI IMG/M metagenome (GOLD analysis project Ga0114923, IMG submission 89578) | Deep subsurface microbial communities from Indian Ocean to uncover new lineages of life (NeLLi) - Sumatra_00157 metaG | ecosystem: Environmental > Aquatic > Marine > Oceanic > Sediment | place: near...
CTAAAACTAGCTTGAGCTAGTCTTAACCTCTCATTAGCTAAACGTACATCACCAACCTGTCTCCAACATTCTTCAACATATTTATCTTGATGAATTTGAACAATTTTATTTCCAAATCCGCTTACAACACGGTTTTTTAGAAGCAGATTTACTTTGTGTATCCATGGACTTCTATCTCCAGACCAAGTACTCTCATCCTCAAGAATTTCTTCAGTTTGACGGAAATATCTTCCATAAACAGGAAAAGTTACTAAGGGATCCTCATCCTCCTCTTCATTATGTTCTAAAATAATGTCAGTAAGGTCGATTGCTGTATTCTTAGACTGTAAACTTTCTTTCATATGTCTAATCAGCATATCTTTCAAAGGATGTGGAGTAGTCTCCTGTACAGTATCTACTAATCCTATGACACCAAGAGCACCTTCACGTTTGAAATGGTGTTTATGTAAAGGTTCATCTTTCTTTTGAACAGAGGAATCAATCAATGTTGTCCCTATTTCATCAGGATTTGGTACCCACGGATTAAGTTTTTTTACAAGTTCTTCAAAATCACCCTTTTCTGCTGTGATAAATGACCATTTGTAGTATATTGGCAATGAAAGAGGTGTTGTTTCATCATTCCAAGCTTTTGCATCCCCCATAGTTTCAACAGATTCAGTCGAAAGTTGGTGAGGAATTAAAGCTTTTTTGAAATTTGGTACAAGAAAGGCATGATAACTTGTTTCTGGTTTTAATCTCTTGAAACAAACTAGTCTTGAAAATGCTTTTTCAGGATTTTCTTGAATCCAAGTATCAATTATATCAGAGGAACCTGAAAATCCAGTAAGCTGAACATGGGCTGCACTCCAAGTTAATATTGGAGGAGGAAGTAGATCTAAATTAATGTTCAAAATTTCTTTACCATCTTTTCTTTCTATTACAGTAATTTCATTTGTTTCCATTTGTTTGATTTCATCTGATGATAGAATCACTAAACTAAGCCAAGAATCAATTCTATTATTATTGATATTATCTTCAGTAAAAATACCCGGTGGAGTAAATCTCCAAGGAAAATCAGGATCTATAAAATCTATATATGCAAAATAATTCGGTTCTTCATCATTGCTATTTGCAGGAGGATAAATCCGAGCAATCATATTTGGATTAATCCCACGTATTTTCTCAGGCCCTCTTAATTCAAGGTTTAATAGTATTGGATTATATTCGTTTTCGTCTAACATACTATCTTTTCCTCTAATTCTGATTTCTAAATTTAAGTTTTCAACGAAACCTTTCCGATAAAAGGAACCGAACGTTATTTGATATTCTTCACTACTCATCTTTAATCCTCCTAAATTTCTTCAGCAAATGCTGAATCTCTAATAATTACATCTTTTCTCCCCTGTTTTTTAGCAAGGTCCATTGCTTCATGATAAGTCATATTTGCAGCTTTTTCACCCTCTTCATCCACTCTTTCAAACTCACCATTTGATGCTATGTGTTTTGTTACAGTATATTCTTGTTCTTTTACTTCAATATATTGAGACCGTGTCTTATCTTTAGCTTTATTCAAAGGTTTGAAATGTTTTGCTGCACCTTGCATAGTCCAGATTTTCTTCATGTAAAGTGCTTTTGTAGTTTGTAGTTGTCCAATAGAGAATTCGTTACACTCAATGTCTTCTTCATCAGGATTTCTTAAAATTGTTTCAAATTCTACTGTCTTCTCACAATTATTGTTGGAAACAGCTCCATTCCCGACAATTCTTTCTCCTGATTTATATTTCTCAAATGATGGAGCAGAGATTTTTTCATTATCGGACATTTTTTTGAATTTCGCTGGAGCAAAATGAGCTTTTGGGGGGTCATCAGTATTGAGTTGTACAGGTTCATTAGTATCAACCCTTGTAATCTCTAAAGATAGTTTTTTCTCATTGGAAGGTGGAACTCCTTCAGCAAAAAGATCCATTTGAAAATCTAATGGTACTGCATTTTGTGAGATATTTAGTTCACCAACAGGAGATAGAAATTCTTCTCCATCTTCTGTTAAAAGCACTCCTCCATAAGCCCAGTCTGGAATTTCATAAATAGGTTTAGCATTTTCTAATTGTTCATGGAGAACTTTTGCAGGTTCAGAAATTATAGGGTCCTCTGATTTTGTGTTACCGAATTTTTTGTTAAACTTAACTTTAACTTCACGTTTTAAGATTTCAACTACTACATGACCTTTAGCTCGATACGGATTGGGACCTGAGAGACTAAACCGTAAATCTGCGCCTATAGATATTCCTAAACCACTTACTTTAGCCCACGCATAGATTTCTGCGAGAAAACTAAAGGGTTTGAAATAAATAAGTGTATCAAAACCAAAACCAGCTGTTGCTTTGAATGGACCAGCTTTAGCGAAAAGATCTACCATAGATCCAGTTTGAAAGCTGTTGGTAGTAATAGCTAGATACATCGTACAACTTAATCGAGGGTTCTTTTTTCCAAATTTTATTCCAAGTCTTTTCAGATTAGGAAAACCAGGAGGTGGGTTAAAACGTGGATGAAATCCTCCCAATGAAAGAGCAAAATCTGGATTGTCTCCCCAGTTAGAACGGAGAGCCATATCTCCAACAAGATCAAATTTCTTAAGAATATTTGAATTGTATAAACTCGAATCAATTGCTAGTGTTTTATTTCCAAAATCAATGAAACCCAGTATATCCATATTGAGTGTTATAATTGGAGATTTTGGTTTAGGTAGTGCTGCATGTGCACGACCTATTATTGCTATCCTTACAGGACCTCCTAATTCAATAAAGATACCCGCAGAAAATTCAACTAGAGGAACAGCTCCACCCCAAAAGATTTTAACTAAAGGTCCAAAAACAAAACGTCCTTCTTTTACAGGAAAGATAGACTTAATATTAGCTAATATTAATGTTGCATCTCTTATAGGATCTTCAGGGAATAGAAGTGTGTCAAGAGTATGAGCTTTTTGAGCCGCTCTCAGAGCTTCTTCACTCATTGTACGATGAATACCAATCAAACCACCAACTCCCGAAAGAGCAAAACCAAAGCTCAATTGAATTGGTGGAGAAAATTCTGCAGTAAGCATAAATAGAAGTGAAAAAATGTCACTCCCATCTGGTAATTTGGTAGTTAACAAACCTATTGCTGTTATATCAAATTTTTCTTGTACAGATAAAGCTATTATTCCGAAATAGTTTGGTTTATCAACACTTAGAAATCCTCCTCCCTTTACAACACTTGCATCTACACCTATTCCTATGCCAGAAGGTGGTTGAAATTTAAAAACTAAATCTGCATCTCCCATTTTACCTTTAGTGCCTAAAGCTAATTCTGTTCTCAAACCAATTTTGTCAATAGCTGCGGATATTGGCCCGATTTGTACTCCTCCAGATATTGTAGTTAAAATTGAGAGATTATTTTCATTTATATCAAATTTTAAATAGAAAATACTAAGATATATTGGACCCAATTGTTTATTGATTTGAATGGCAATTTCAAATCCTGCTCCAAGTTTTATGTAAAATCCTTTGACTGAGGAATAACCCAGCGTTAGATTGAAAACAAATCCAATCGGATCTTCAGGTAAGACTTTTTGAATGAATCCATCACCATCTCCTTTTTGTAATAAAAATTTTAATTCTTCTATACCTATTTCAATCATAACTTCTTCTGGATTCGAATTAGTTTTATTAGCTGTAAGAGCTAAATGACTATTTTTCAGAGATAAATGTGAACTATTTTTAGAACCAATAAGCATTAATTCCTTTTTATTTAGCAATTTAATTCCAAAACTGAAATCTGATGGAATTAGAGCCGTTTTGAGCAAATCATTTCTTATCTTTACCTCTTTTGGGGGTAAAAAAGTTAAACTAATACCATCATTAAAATTAGCAGAACAACTAATAGATAATTGCCATAATTCGCTTAATGGTATTTCTAAAGATTCACTTCCAAATAAATATGGAAGAATTGCTAAACCTTTTTTTGAACCAAAGTAATACGATGAAATGTGAATTCCTGTTTCTATATAACTTTCTGGCCATCTTCCAGTTTGAAAAATTGGTACTCTAAGTTCAATATTATCAATTTCATCTTTACCAAGTTCTTCTCGAAGTTTTTCATTTTGTATATATAATCCTCCTGGTAAAGAAAAAGCTTTCATTATTATTGCAAACCTTTCAAGAAGCAAATTACTATTAAAAGAAACTTCCCAGCTATAAATCTCATTTGCCAAATCTAATGGTTTTACAAGTAAAGGGAACCTATCCCACCTAAGTTCTCGAAGTATAAAAGATGGTTGATATATCTCATCTCTTTGTTCTCTTAATTCTAATTCTACTATTCCAACGAAATGCAAAATACTGAATATTTCAGGTTGATAGTCTCGTAAATATTCTATGATCAAATAATCAAATAATCTTTTGGGAAATCTCTCAAGTATCTTACTTTCTTCAATAAAGGAAGGAAAAGATCTTACCGCATGTTCAATATCAATGACCAATTCATATATTCCTTCAGTTATTTTAATAATTGAACCTACAAGATTTCCTATTGCATCCAGTTTTTCTTCAATAGTCTTTGCTTTTTCATATAAAGAAGAAAACTGCATCAAATTAGTTATCTCATTAATTATGTGAGGAAAAGTAAGTTCAAAAATCTCTGAACCTGGCAATTCCCAACCTAGTTCTTTCATCAAAAAAGTAACCCTTTCAGGAGTAGTAAGTGTTTTCAATGGTATAAACGTTTTCGATAACTCAACCATAATTCTATCAAATATTGAACTTTCTGAATCTTCCATTTCAATCACCTTTTACCTATTAGCCCTCCTATCATGATAAAAACATCTCAATGAATGTTCTATTACATATTCATCTCTCTGGAATTCATCTGCATCCAGATATTCCTCTCTTTCTTCAACTAACATAACTTCATTAAAAAGACGATTCCATTCTGCGTCTAGTACATTTCTTTCCTCATCAGGTGCAACATATTGCGTACAACGTAAACAATATTGATCCAGACGCTCCCCCACATTTCTTCTAAATCCAACATCTACATGAAAATGATGATGATGAGGCCATAATGCCCTCATGTAATATTCTAATGCTTCACACTGATCAATGACATATTTACAATCAAAAAGAATTCGATCAACCCCGTTTTCAAAAAATAAGATAGCTAGTTCTAATGATTGTCTTTTATCAAAAGATTCACTTAGAAGATTGCAATAGATGGGCGACCTTATATCTGCTTCGACTCCCCTCCTATGTCCACGATGTACCTCAGGTGGAAATGCACTACCATCATTTTTAATCATATCTCCAATATCAAATATTTCTTTATCATTTTCAACCCAAATTCTTGCAACATTATTCATACATTCAACTGATTCTTTTTTTCCCCACAAATCGTTTAGAAAAAGATGTGTAGGATGATAATCTGGATTTCTGTGTGAAAAGTTTCTAGAAGGAGATAACTGAAAAACTTCTCTATTACCTAAAGGACCTGCATCAATGATCATGTTACCTGGTCTTTCATATTTTTCTTCCTCTTCCAGTTTCAAGAGGATTTTTTTAATTCTTGACGCAACTCTTACACCTGCAATTCCCGTAGTATCAAGTTCATGTTCTCTTTGAAATAACCAAACTGATCCATGCACCATATTCCCAAAAATACCATCATTATTCATTCCAAAATTATCACTGGGACTACTTACCCAGTACCCCAATCTTATTAAATCATTTTGTAATTCTAATACAAAATTACCACTATGATCCCGTACAACTCCTTCCCACCTTCTTAGATCATCTCTATCACCTTGTTGAAGGTTATAAGGACCATAAAGTTTAGGTTTTCTTAAACCTGAAGTCATCCAGTAGATAATCTGATCTTTAGTAGATCTTCCACAAATTCCTGTGCTATCTCCTTCAAAAAATCGGATATCTGTTTCTTTATCTTCTTCATTTAAATCGGAATGAAACTTTTCATCTGCTAATATCTGTAGAGATCTTATAACTCTTTCAGATTTTGATCCAAAAGCACCATCTGCTTCTCCTATTTCTGTAAACCCAAGATACTTTAAATTTTTTTGAAGATCATATATATATGTTGAAGGTACATTTTGTGCTCTATTATATCTAGTTGCACCTTTTTCATCATAATCTCCATTTTTCAATTCTTGTGTATCATAAAGATATTTTGGTAAGAAACAAAGAGAAAACAATGGTATACTTATAAGTTTGTATATTCTGTTTCCATGTTTACTAGTATCAAAATTATCAATACTTATATTATGAGGACCTTCATAATATTCAGATGCTATAATTTTTACTCCACATTCATCCTCAAGAAAAACATCCTCAATATATCCGTTATATCTTGTTGGATTTGTTCTATTTTTTAGTTTACTTAAAAATTCAGCACATAATAGAATGTTACTTTTAGGGAATCTTAAAAGATTGAAAAGGTTTATTTTTTCTTGTTTGGAGAGATTATTAATAAACTTATCAGATATTTCTTGAATTTTATCTTCTCTTTCTGATTTCTCTTCAGGAATCTCATCCCATAAATCAGGATATTTAATCATTGCTGCAAACAATGGTTTCAATTGACATTTCCCTAAACTTAATTCTGTTAAAACATCATTTGTAAAATCTTCTCCATTTAATAAATCTGAATAAGTAATGATATCAGATTCTTGATCTTCTTTATCTTTAGACAAGATTCCCTTGTAGACTATCGATCCTATCATTTCTACAGGTATATCATGCTTCAAAGATGCTTCTTGTATATATCTCTGCAAATCATTTACAATTTCTCTTGTAATTTCAGGATTATTTATAAAAGCAGTCGACCATATCCAGCTATCTATATCTATATCTATATTCTGTTCTAAATCAAATAGATGAACAATCTCTGTCTGAACATCTAAAACATCTTCTTTTTCAATAAGACTTTCAACAAATATATTTCGACAAATAATCTTGTGATAAATAGAAAGAACTGTTATAACATTTCCTCCTGAAATTAATTCAACAACAACTCTAAAATTACCTGTGTGTTTTGGTGTATAGCTAATATAACCATTTTCAAAATTTAGTTGTGAATCTACTTCGCTTGTATCTATCACTTGAAAATACCAATTATATGTATCTATTTCTGTATCATCCTTTACAAGAACAACAAAATCAATTTGGGATTCTACTGCTATAGGAGATGTTAATGAGCTTACTAGAATATAATTTCCATCCTCTGAATAACTCCCTAATTCATCAATTATCAGTTCTTCGGATATTCTTTCTGTTTTTCTTACCGTTATATTATTCCACCTAATTTCTTCTTTCTTATACATAAAGTAGCTAATTTCGTTGCTTATTACCACTGAAATTCTTTTCCTTCAAAAAAAGATAAATCTTATTTTTGGTATCATTAATGCAGTAGAGCTCTAATTTGCTATTGACAAAATATCGTATAAAATCAAGCATTTATATTCCTCCTTTTTCAGAACTGCTTTCAAGAAAATCAAATCTTAAACCACTTGCTTTTCTTCTAAAATCAACTTTTTTTTTTCTAGTTCTCCATAAATAACGATTACCAAGATTATCTCTAGCTAATTGCCATAAACGTTTTACTTTTATTCCTGTTCTTGGTATTTCTTCTTCACAAACATATTTTGATTCATCTATTATGATCCCTTTATATTGTTTTTCATTTCCTGAAATCCTAGTTTTTCCTCTTCTTAGTACTATTTGCCCGTTTAAATCTGTTATTCTTCTTGTAACATATGGTATCCAATATTTAGGAACATAAGACATCATTTCATATTTATCTAAAGGTCCTATGAATCTTTCACCTATTTTGTCTTTATCTTCTGTCGAAATCTCTTCACGTTTTAGTAGAATCTCTTCTTCTTTGTCCCAGTAATGTACAGGCGTTTTCTCAAAAAAATATTCTTCATCTTCTATCTCATCATGTCTATTAATTATTTCTCCTTTTTTTTTCCCTTCTTCAATTTCATTTACCCATTCTTGATATCTGTGTTCTATTCCCCATACAAGATTTGCTAATTCATCTCTCATAAAACTAACTTCCTCAATTGGTTCGCTTTCTAATCCTCCACTAGATAGATTATTCGGTGAATAAAAGATACGTCCATCGGCTTTTTCAGCTTCATTTTCAGGGGTTAGTGTGAAAACTTCCCAACCTATTCTTTCAGCAGTAGTATCAACAACAGGAGATAGATTTGTCACCACCCCAAAACTATCGATAACTGCAAAACGAGTGATTTTTCTAATATTACCAACACTATATTCAACAGGGATAATGAACCAATCATTTGAATAGAGTAAAGCGAATTCAATTAATAACATGGTTAGATAATTCAACTGTGTTCTACTAATTTCTCCAACATCTATTGTTTTATCTTCAAATGCCCACCATCTTGAATTTGGCATACCAAAATAGTTTAGTCTTTTAGGTGGTATAATCATATTAATCTCTTCTTCAGGAAAATTACCTGCATCAACAAGATTGAATACATACCAATCCAAATAATTGCCATCATATTCTTTAGCTTCAAGAACTGTTGATTCATCCTTTATTTTAAACCAGTACTCCATTCGTTTTGGATCCCATGAAGGAACTCTGAAATCCTCTCTTTCTTCCTGAATAGGTTCTTCTTCAACAATTTTCTCAAGAGGTTCGTGTAAATCACCTATAGCTATTTCATTTTCTGGATTCTGTCTATCCCTACATACTTTAATAAGTGGTTTTTGTGTGTAGCTTACTTCAGTTCTTATTGGTCTACCACAGTTTTGAGTATCAAATTCACCAATTTGCCATTGTTTTCCCAGTAACCAGAGTGGATCTTTAACTTTGGCTTGAATCCCTTCCTCTATAGGATGTACTTTATTTACTGGTTCAAGTCTTGTTATTAGTGATTTTAAATTATCTCTTTTTGGTAAAATTGACGTTCTAATAGCTCTTTCAACTCTTTCTGTTGTTATTTCATCTACTCTATTCATATTCTCACCTACTCTTCCTCCTCAGAATTACTACTTTCACTTCTTTCTGCACCTTCTTCTGGTCCTTCTACTAGTTCCCTTTCTTCGTTATTTAGAAATGTTGAAGGATAATAATCATACAGTGATTGATGTTGATAATCTTGTAGAAACAGTTTAAAATCAGGAAATAGTGCATCATAATACCATTTACCTTTCCCTATATCGCTACTTTCAAAAAACAAAGCTGGAAGATATTGACCAATATTGGGGCTTCCTTTAACATCTTCACTTCCTATCATTCTTATCTTGATCAATTCTAAAGTACTACGAATCGTTTCTGCAAGAAGATTTTCTTCCCCAAACCATCTTCTCATATCGTTTTTTTGAGGGGGAACAGCTATTAAGATTGCATTAGGTGCTTCTGATTGTGGGGCGTTGTATCTGTATGCAATTCCTGACGTTTCTACCATATTAGGGAAGAATTCTTTCCACTGATCAATAAGTAAACAGCTAAATATTTTGTTTGAACTTGCAGGATTTCTTTCTATTGAAGAGACGTAGAAATAATCAACTATTTCTGAATCAGCTTCTTCTGTATCCTCTTCTGTTTCATCGTCTGTTAAAAGTACCTCAAGAGACTCTCTGAATCTTAAAGCGTGCAATTTGAATTCATTGTTATTTGATAACATTGCAAGCAAATCTTGAATTGGTCTTCTAACTAATGCAAATTCTTCTAATTCAGATCTTGTGTGATCTACATTCATTAATTCAACTGCTGCTTCAAAATCAGCAAAATTATACTCCCAGTCATCATAATCACTCATGGTAGTACTCAGTATGTATGGAGTAAGTATTGGTAGTTTTGAACCATCTGTAAACTGTTGTAGCACTGCTAATATATTACTAATATATTCCTTTTCATAAAAAGTGTCCAATTGGCGCCCTAAGTCAGCTCCCAAGCTGGTATTTACATCTTCTAACCAGTCTACTAGCGGGTTATCATGTGTTTCTGGATCCCAGTTATCCACTTCTTCAGAAATACTTCTTAAGTTTTTCATTATTTTCTCAATTTTGCTTTCAAGAAATATAGAGGTATCTTCTTGTATTTTTGTGTAGAAGTCTGTATTTAAAGCATCATCAGGAATGGGAAGTAGTATATTCTTAAATCCATATCTTGATATCTCATTGAATTTTATTCTTACTGGAATTGATAGTTCTGTTATAATCTCAGAGATTTTACTCAGTATAAAGCTATGGGTAGTTTCAAAGTCTGGACTTGGCGCATCACATGCAAATAGATCTTCTACTAATGTTAAAATATCCTGTTCTTGACCAAAAATTGTAGTTATTAGATTTTCAAAACTCTCGTGACCTGATTGAAGACTGTCTATTTCAGTTGCTAGTTCTTTAATTTGTACCTGTTTTCCTACTCTTATAGCTTCTGAGGTTTTTAATTTTGATAGAAAACTATGAATTTTACACATTATTGAATAAATATACACTTCTTGTTCTAATCTTGTATCTACATATTCTTTCAGCTTTGAAAGTTGTTTAAGTAAAATTCCTACTCTATCTAAGCATATTTCTAAAGTTTTCACTAAATTTAAATTGTAAAGGTTCTCTTCTGTTAGAAATTGGAATTCTAAACTCGGTTGTAACGATATTTCAGCACCATTATGCTTATTCCTATTTAGAGTTTGCAATAGTAATTGTGCTCTTTCTGTATAGACTTTATTAATACTAAAATCTAATTTTAAGTAGTATAATTGTTCTTCAGGAGTTAAATGGGAGGGATACTCACCTAATTTGGCTAAATCTTCATTTTCATTAGTAATCAAATTATCTTTCCACTTCTGGAGGATATTGTATCGCAATATAAGCTCGAGTTCCTGTTCTCCTCCCAAAAGTAAATCTAAAGCACCGAATTTTAAATCACTTTTTGGCATGAGAGTCAACAGAATAGATTCTGTTTCTGTTAGGTAAATACTTACTTCAAAAGGTTCTTCATCAAAATCTCCAAAAAGCTGCTTACATAAACTATAAACAATTGGTGCGCTTATTTGGCGTGGTTGCTCAATTCTCTTTTCTCCTTCTGCTACTCCCTCATCTATCTCTTTCTTATATATTATTTCATCTTCATTTTTTGGTGTATCTATTACTAAATATGTTCTAGTTCCATGCCAATCTCCTGTTCTAAAAGTTCGAACAAAATCTGGTTGGGGAGGAATAGTTTCTCCTTCAAGAAAATCAAACCATGCTGCTGTTTTTGCAGTATTTCCCATCATAAATTGATAAACAACATCTGCAACTGCTATATCTGAAGCTGCATCTCTTATTTTTTCAATTATTGGCTGTAATGAAGTATAAATTTGAGTTTTTGCATGAATTATATCCTCTATATCTGCTCCTGTGTAATGTTTTTCGTATTCAACTCTTAAAAGCGTTCTAAACTCTTCTTCTGATGCATCAAGGAAAGATTCTCCATTTATAATTGTCTCTATAAATGTTTTACCATCATCTACAGAATCATCCTCTTCCTTTGAACCTGTTTGAAGTTTAAGTGGAAACATTCTTCGAAGGATATAAATATCTACTTCCTCAATTGCAGGAGTATCAGGACTTAAATCATGAATAAGTCTTTCAATTTTATACCCTAATAGTTCTTCAGGCAAGTTTTTCTGCCTTAATCCCTCTAAATACCACAAACCTTTCTGTACCTGTTCAGAAGATAGGTTTATTTCAAATGGATTATTATCATCAGGATTCAATCCTATAATCGATGCATTCCTAAGTAGAGCTGAAGCAGCGGCTTGAGCTAACGATGGGGTTTGTATATATTCAGCATCTGAAATTGAAGAAGAAGAATCAAATAATGGTTTATATAACCACCCATATGCACCAATAGTAGGTTTTAGTTGTTCGTCATAAACAGATTCTAGCAACCTAGAATGAGCAAATCCTGTTATCCACGCATCCAATCTATAAGAAAGAAGATCCATTACCTCTAAAATTAATACTTCCAATTCTTCAGGAGGTACATGCACAAGATAATCTGCAGCTGTTTTAATGTCAGAAAAGCTTATTTTTGTAATATCTTCAAAATCTCTTGACTGATAATATTCTAAATAATAGTAGATAATTCTTTCCAATATAGAAGGATTCATTCCCTCAGATGTTGAATATAATAAGGTTTTATCGGGTTCTTGTTCTTGCATTTCAGAAAGAATATACAAATAAACCGTTTCTAGATGCCCTCTTTTAGCTATAAAACCACTATGCTCCTCATATGTATCTTTAATTTCTTGGGTTACAGTCGATTTTACTAAACCACAAGGGATAGCGCATGGATCACATTCAGGGGCAAACATAGAAATCTCTGGATAAAGTCTAACATCTAGCTTTTTTGATACTCCTGTTGTTCTAAGTATTTCTAATAGTACCTCTAATGAATTTTGATTATTGTTTACATCAATTTTAGGAACTATTCCCTCTTCTATCAATCGGGTATATTCCCATTTTAAAACATTGCAGAGACCAAAGAGGAATTTCTTTGCTTCCGCATAATTCTTAGCATCTTGTTCAGAATAATTCTCTGTATTAATTGGTTCAAACTTCATTATAGGTAGAATTCCATACGGATTGTTATCTACTCTAAGTATTGGAAAATTCCCTCTTGCTTTAACACTTTCAATAAAGAACTTTGATACACTGGAACTTGATACATCTAGAATACCTTGTCCAACTCGAGGTTTCCAAGATTTCTTAAACATTAATGTACATGGATCTAGTATTAGAGCAGACATTGCAGTTGCTTCATTTTGTTCATGTAATTCTATTCCTTCTATGTGACCCAATGTTTCTGGTTTTAAATCAAAAATATCTTTTAATAAAATAATATCTGATATATTATTATTCAATCTCTCAAAAATGTCACCTGTTACAGTATCATCTGGGATTGAATTAAACGATTTTCTAAAATATTCAGATAAGTTATTTTCAAGTATTGAATAATTGCTTTTTTGATCTTCAGTATTGTTAGTTGGGGAACCTTGTTTAATTATAGCTAGTTCTCCTAATGCACTTTTTCTATCTAAAGTGTTCTGAAACTCATTTTTAGCGCTTCTTGAAGTGTTTACACCCACAGCAATGAGCCAATCACAATCATCTATTTTCTGAACATCATCCTCTGATTGAATTTTTACTCCCATACCTATTTCAAGAGCTTTTTCAAAATCAGTTGTCCAGTGACTTTGATTAGTCTTAATGGGTTTTATATCTACTTTATTTATTTGAACTGATGCTTTATGAATCAAATGAATTTCATCGTTCTTAATTGTGTATAAGTATATTTTATTGGGTAAAGTGCGGATTTTTACTCCTTCCTCCATTAGTAATGCTAAAGGATCACTGTATTTATCATCAGTATATTCGGTGTCAAAATCCCATTCTCCCCCTTTTTGAATGCCATCATTTAAAACCATATTTTTTGCTAGCTGCTTTGCTCTTATTATCGTTAAATCTTCCATTATTCGTTCTATAGCTTTTCTTTTTTCTTCCTCTTCTAAACTTAGCTCATTATAATTTTTGATTGATTCAATCATATCCTCATTACTTTCAAACACATCTCTACATTCATTCCATAGAGCTTCTTCTTCTGGAGTTATACGTCCTACAACTGAAGGAATGTGAATATCATCAGGATACCATCTAATCCAATATTCTTTTGATACAAATGATCTTAATTCAATTTCGAGAGGAATCTTCTCTATACCTACATCAGTAAATTTAGCTATAGTTGTTTTTGATGATTCAGATTTTGTAAATTTTGCTCCTTTTTGTTGCATAGACTGTATTTCTGTATCCTTGCGAGTATACATAGATCGAATCTCAAGACTAAGAGGTAGAAGAATTGTTGGTTTTGTTGGCTTCTGTTCAAGAGGTGGAAATACAATATAATCAGAAATAATTTTTACTTTTAAGCGTTTTAATAGATTATTGCATTCAGCTGTTTCACTAGTAAATAGTTTGAATTTATTCTTACTCCAGCTTATTTCATAACAGCCTTTCGAGCTAAAAATTAGCTTACTTCTATCAAGAATATCTGTTCTGTCAAAACCTATACTAGAATCAGGACTATTTTCACTCTTAACTCCTGCCATATAAAGAGAGATATCTTTTGCATTATGTTTTACTTTAAATTGATTCAAAATTGTTAGGGTATCCTTCATTATAGTAAATCGGAATCTACCTGTTTTATCAGAAACTACTTTTTCAGGTGTAGTAGGTATAAACATTTCTGCAATTTTCTGCTTTCTTGGGTCGAAATCATCAAACCCTATACTATCTCGGGGAGATTGTAAACCTTCATGTGAATATGCTATAACTTTAATCCAGACATTCTCTAACTCTTTACCAGCTTCATTCTTTATCTGACCTTCAACTGAAGCAAAAATCTCTTCTTCCTGTAAAGGTGGCTCTGGTTTAATGGGTAAATCAGGTCTAACAAGTAATTCTGGTTTAATAGGCTGTATGATTGGCTCTTCTATTGGTTTTATTTTTTTCTCTTCTTCTTGTATAGGTAACTCTGGTTTTACTGGAAGTTCAGGTTTAACTGGTTGTACAACTGGTTCTATTCTCTTTTCTTCCTCTGCTTGTTTTGAACCACAATGTTTGCAGAATTTCTTAAAATCTTTTCCCAATGATTTTCCACACTGTGAGCAATATGGAGGTCCATCATCTTTTAATTGCATTTTGTAGAATCTCCTTTCATTTCTTTAGCTTGATTTTTGTAATGCTTCTATTTCTGCAATATTCATAAATCATGTTTACTTGCTGAATATTCAAATATTTTATGATTCAACCCAAAAATGATTTTTCTGAATTAGTGGTATTTTCTAATTTTTGAGATAATAATGTTTTTTAATTTGTCATCGATACCCTTAGGGAACCGTGGTGCATTTCTAAACTCAAGATTATTTTCTCTTCACAGTTTTTTATTAAATTATATTAAAAAATTTATTCTTATTTCAAGATTCATTTTAAGTTTCTATTAAGCTATAGAGGTAATTACACTTCTTTATATTTTAATTCCAAGAAACACCTGAAATTGAGAATATATATTAACAGTTCTTTATTTGGGGAACTTATTCCAAAATTTTCAAAAAATTTTTCTATGGAAATGGATGAATCTCGTATAAAATTTAAATTAATCTTATTATATAAAAACTTTTCCAAAAAAGTCAATTTTTTATTGCATCAAAATATTAAAATTAGAACATACTGAGTGTTTTTTTACACAAAAATGTAAAACTTTAAAAACTATATGGGAAAAGATAGAAATATGTCTCACGAAAAAAAAAAGTTTTTAATGTTAGTGGGTGATTTTGTAGAAGATTATGAAGCTTTTGTACCTCTTCAAATTCTCGATTTCTGTGAACAAATTGTACACGTCGTCTGCCCTGACAAGAAAAAAGAGGATACTGTTAAAACTGCTATACATGATTTTTTAGGAGATCAAACTTACACTGAAAAACCTGGTCATCTTTTAAAATTGAATTATTCCTTTGCTGAGGTCAATCCTAAAGACTATGATGCACTTATAATTCCTGGGGGAAGGTCTCCAGAATATTTAAGGTTGGATAAACGAGTTATTAAACTCGTTAAGCATTTTATCGAGGAAAAAAAATATATTGCTGCGGTTTGCCACGGACCCCAGATTTTAGCTGCTGCTGGCGGATTACATAGTAAACACGTGTGCCCATATCCTGCAGTAGGTCCAGAATGTGTTTTGGCTGGAGCAATAGTAGATCCTCCAGGACCTGCATTTATGAACGTTTCAGTGGATGGGAATTTAGTGACAGCTCCTGCTTGGCCTGCACTAGGAGTCTGGATGAGAAAATTCCTTATTACATGCGGTGTACATTACTCCATACCTTAAATTTGAATTAAACTTAAAGGATTATTGAATTAAGCTTAAGGTATTAGATTGAGATTAAAAAGATAATTAAGATCTTGGATTATTAAGATAGCTATATTTAAGTTTATCAACATGCTAAAAAGTTATAGATTAAAAGAATTAAATTAGACATTTTTTTATAAGTACTGTAAAAAAATAGAGTTGAAATAAATTGAGTGATTTAATCAAAAACCCAAAAAAAGAAGAAAAGGAAGAGATCAAAAAAGAAGATAATGGTTATATTAATTTTTTACTTGAGGAATATCGATATTTTAGCGATTGGTTTAAAAGAAGTGAAGAGACTGGCGAAAAGAGGTTGAATTTCTTTATTACATTGGTAACCGCTATTATAGCTGTCATAATGGCTTTAATTACTAGTACTACAGAATTTCCTGAAATACTCTCGACTTATACTCCCATTATAATATCTCTCCTTCTTTCATTATTAGTTTTAGGCATACTCACATTTGGGAGAATAATAAAACGTAATAAAGATAGTGATGGATATAAAAAAGATATTGATCACATTAGGTCATTTTTTAAGGATAAATATAAAAAAGAACTACAAGATTATAGATTTTACCATGAAATTAAAGGACGCAAAATATTAACTGGTGGAGTTGCTGATATGATTATATCAATGAATTCCATTTTATTTGCGATTACAGTCTTATTTCTAACGTTTAATTTCACGCTATTGTTAAGAGTTTTTTTATTTATTCTCAGCTTCTTTGGAATTTTTATTATCTCTGAATACATCGCTCTAATACGATACTATAAAAATTATTTCGATTTAATAAATGAAGAACCCCCTAAGCTGTTATTAATAAAATATATCATTATTTTTTCATTAAGTGGTGTATTCTTAGTTTTAATTATAGTATTTATTATTTTATGGTTTTTATATTATGGAGCACCTAGTTATAATATTTTTTTTGAATTTTCTGTAATTATTTTAATTTGCTTCTGTTCCATAATTTGGATTATTGGTTTTTGGAATTTAAGAAAAAGATATTATAGTTTAACTAAAAGGTAGAAGTAAGCAGAATGAGCTGGGAATGGCGTATATTTTTTAATGAAAATGATTATGATCTTTGGAAACATTTAGCTGAAGATAATCAAGAGTGTAAATCAATAATTAATAATGAACCGATAAATAAATTCCATGACTATTATACTGATGTTAAAAATGATGATTATGGTTTAAAAGAAAGATGGATTCTCAAAAGTGGAGAGTATATACCCTTTATTGAGCTGAAATTTCGAATGAAAGTAGACAATAAGATTAAAACAGAGCTTTGGGAAAAAATAATTAGTAACGAAATTAAAGAGCCCATTAAAGAAGAAGAAGGATTAAATATAAATCAATTATCTGATTCCCTGCGAACATCTATACATTATTCTACTTTAGAAAATAAAACTCATATTGAAAAAATTCTTACAACCATAAATAGAGTCGGATTGGAAAGAATTTTTATTGAAAAAGAGAGAAAGCAGATACGAGGAAAATACATTAAAAAAGATAAGAAATGGGAGTTTAAACGTGGCAATGACAGATTGAGTGCACCTCTAGAAAATAATAATGCTATTTTAATTGAACAATCAAATATTATAAGTCTTCAAACAGGAAATCAAGTACTAAGTAAACTTAGATCAATTTGCTTGGAAACTAAGAAAAATACTAAAGTAATTAAAAAGTTCATTGATAATTACATCAAATTTTCAGAATATTATTTAATGAGTTACCCAAAATTAATTCAGAATCCAGATATAATTACATAATATAAATAAATCATCTTATTAGATGATTGATAATGAAGCATAATGGAAAGATAAATTTCCATTATTGTCAGAACTTAACTTGTTAAACATTTCCGCAGCTAATGTTGCTAATTCTATAGCTTTATCAAAATTAACATGTCTTTCTTCCTCTTTAAATTTCTCCCAATATTCATATGCCAATTCAAATGATGGTTCCACAATTTCTTCTTTCTTTTTCTTCATTTCTTTGACACCCAAAATTACTCATTTTTTCTCATTCTCACCGAGTATTCTCACCGAGTAATTTTGCTCCACATTTCTCACAAGATTTTTGTTCTTTTTTAAGTTTACTCCCACAATATTTACAATAAAGCTCAAATTCTGGTTCTTCTTCAGTAGTAGGTTGCATGGCTTGTAGCTGACCTGCGGGTACTATATCTCCCGGTGGTGCTGGAGGTTTGAAGATATAAGGATACGGAAAATAATCATCATCATCAGATGTCTTTTTACTCAGTGCCATACTGCCTAATAATTTTATATGAGCTGCATCTCTTGTATGGAATATTAAATAGTTTAAATCTTTCCTACCCCTAAAAGCAGCAAATAATTCTTCATCATCTCTTAGAATGTCATAACTTTCCGAGCCGATAAAATTTCTAATAGATATATTATCAAGATTTTCATATCCTTCTAATAGATCCAATTGCGCATCATTTTCAGGATCTACTTCACATGAGATTTTTATATCGATTCCTGCACGAACTTCATATAAATATAATTTTTGTAATTCACTGATTCGAGGAACAACTACATTAACGCTATATAAAGTATTTTGGAGGACTTCCCTCATTTTCTGAAGAATTAATTCCTCACTGATATTTATACTAAAGATATTTATACTAGTAAAATCTATAATATTGGAATATGTTAAATTGGTCTGCCCGCTTTTTTGCCTTTTTTTCAATTGGTCATTTTCTAATTCCAATATCCTTAAGTCCTCGTCAGCTTTGGTCAGTTTATTATTAAGCAATTCTACTTTTTTATGAAGCTCAATAATTTTATTATCTCTCTCAATATTTGAGGAAGTGCTATTTATTTGCTCTTCTTTAAGTAAATTTTCTAATTCTTCTTCTCTTCTCTTCTCTTCTCTCTTCTCTTCTCTCTTCTCTTCTCTCTTCTCTTCTCTTCTCTCTTCTCTTCTCTCTCTTCTTCTCTTCTTCTCTTCTTCTCTTCTTCTCTTCTCTCTCTCTTCATTAATTTTATTCTAACATATTGAAGTAAATCCTTGCCTGAAAATGGTTTGGAAAAATACCCATCAGCACTGATACCTTCTATTTTTTGACTACTAAAGCGTCTTACAGTAAACATTACTACTTTAATGTTGTTGTATTTTTCATTTTTTTTTATTTGTTTAAGTACACCATACCCAGAAATTCCAGGCATCAAATCATCAAGTAAAACAAGAGCAATTTCCTCATATCTTTTTTCAATAATTTTCAAAGCTTCCTTACCGCTATTACAAGTAATTACGGGATAACCTCCTAATTTAAGAAATTTTTCTGTTAAATTAACGATGAATTGCTCATCATCAACAATAAGAATAGTATTTTTATCTGTCATATGTCAACTGGTGGAGAAATTGGACAATAAATCTTTACTATATAACTACATAAATTGTCATAAATATTTTAAATGGAGAATTAACTAGTTATTATAGGGTATATATACAAAAATAAATTCCGCGAAATGAGGGCATGCCAAAAACAACTATATCATTTATTTTATGAAGAGTTGCAGTAAAAAGTTTTTTTCGTGGCGACAAAAAGTTTTTTTAACA
>Ga0114923_10001045_pt1 | contig 19548 bp, 19 predicted proteins | sample SumtaG_FD_89578 | JGI IMG/M metagenome (GOLD analysis project Ga0114923, IMG submission 89578) | Deep subsurface microbial communities from Indian Ocean to uncover new lineages of life (NeLLi) - Sumatra_00157 metaG | ecosystem: Environmental > Aquatic > Marine > Oceanic > Sediment | place: near...
AAGAACCCGGTCCGTGGCAACAGCAGCAGATAAGCCAAGGGAAGGACGAAGATGCCGACCAAGATCGGACTGATGGCCCGGCCGGTCTCGCCCTCCGCCGGCTCCGTCGGCGCGTCGTCGACTGGCGGTCCCGCGGCGTCCCGGCGCTCATTTTGCAACCCCAAGACCAACTGCAAGGTGGCGCCAACGACGATGCAGACGAGTATGAAACGGGGCCACCCGCTCGCCCCGAACTCGTATATGTCCAGGGGCTCGTCGAATTCGAAGGTGAGCCAATAGCCGGCCGCGGCCAGTGCGACCCAGAATCCCCACTCCAGGCAGAGGGTCAACTTCGGCTTGCCGGAGGCGCCCATGACCTGTCTCCGTTCAAATAGCCTGGATTTGCGATCGCACCCGGCCGTAAGCCGTGCCACGAGGATCGGCTACTGGGCCAACCCCAGCTCCTGATAGACCGCCTGATAGGTCTCGACCGCGCCGTTCAGCAGCGAGACGGAATCCTCTGTGTTCCGGTAGCTGTCGATCAGGTGCATGTATTTCTTTTCGTTGAAGGCTTGGAAGGAATCGTGCTGAAAGCCGGCCGCGAAGACCTGTTCCAGATAGGTGAGCCGGTCGTCGGGCACGCCCTTCTTGGCGTAGAACCCGCGGAATCGAAGCAAGGCTTCGAAGTCGGCACCCACGTCTCCATGGGTCGGCACATCGGCGAAGGCATCGGGCCGGCTGTCCAGGAAGGTGAGGATCGGCATCATTTTCAGGGCGTCGAGAAAGTTGCGCACGTCGCCGGGCTGCTCGAACAGGGCGTCGACGTGGCCGCCGATCAGGGCCGCGTAGCGTTCGGCCGGCTTGTCGAAGCTGATCTGCTTGGTCTCGAAGCCCTTGGCCTGCTCCAGCTTGAGCATGTTGATCCGTTCCATCGAACCCACATTGCCGACGTTGGCGATGGTCACTTGACCGGGATTGGCCTGGGCATAGGCAAGAAAGGAGTCCCAGTCGAGGAAGCGTTCGTCGTCGGGCCGGATGTAGATCTGGCTGAAGGTAATTTGCGCCATGGCCAGCGGCACCCAATCCTCGGCCGGGTTCTCTTTGATCCTGCCCGAGGCGAATAAGGTCGCCGCGTCGTCGATGTGCTCCATCACCGTGTAGCCGTCGGCCGGCGCCGTCATGAAATCGGGAATCGCCGCGCGGCCGCCGCCGCCCGGCTTGTTGACGACCTGGAAGTTGATGCCCACCGCGGATTTGATGGCTCCGGCCATGGCCCGGCTGAGCTGGTCGGAGCCGCCGCCCGCGCCATAGGGGACGATCAGGGTGATCGGCCGTTCGGGAAAGCCATCGGGCTTGGCGATGTCCTGGGCACCCGCCAGGGTGGGCCCGAAGAGCAGACCGACCGCCAAAGCAACGGCCAGGACTCTGAAACGACGCGTCATTGTAATGCCTCCCCAAGTATTTTGTTTCGAATGTGTCGTTGCAACGCCGACACATTACCCCAGTCAGAACGTAAGGGTTAACGAAATAAAATGACGATAACATCAATTAGTTTGATGTTCGTCCGCCCTTGGCGCAAACTCCTGCCGCGCCGGACTTCGGGGCCGCCTGTGAGGTCTCGCCGGCGCGCCGGGAGCGGATCATGTCGATCAGGAACCTGCGGACCCTCGTCGCGATCAAGGATCAGGGCTCCTTCGCCGCGGCGTCCGAGGTGCTGGGCCTGACCCACTCCGCCGTCAGCATGCAGGTCAAGATGCTGGAGGAAACCTACGGCGCCAGGCTGTTCGATCGCTCCGAGCGCCCGCCGCGCCTGACCGAGCCGGGCGAGGCCCTCATCCAGCACGCCCGGGAAGTTCTCGCGCTCTATGACGGCTTGGCCAGCGTCATCGGCGCGGACAGCGCGATCCACGGCGTGCTCAAGGTGGGCGTCATCCCCACGGCGCTCACCGGCATCGCGCCACGGGTCCTGTCGGAGCTGCGGCGCGTCTATCCATCCCTGCAGATTCAACTCTCTTCCGCCATGTCTGGCGATCTGCTCGACATGGTCCGCCGCAACGAACTCGACGTGGCGCTGCAGTCGGAGCCGACCCGCGTGCCCAAGGACCTGGAGTGGACGCGGGTGTTGCAGCAGAAGGTGGTCGTGATCGCGCCGCCGCGCTTACGCGCCCGTCGTGACGTCGAGGTGTTGAACGCCTCGCCCTACATACGTTTCAACCGGCGCTCCTGGGTCGCGCCGCTGATCGCCGGAGCGCTCCGCGAGCGTGGGCTCAACCTCGAGCAATCCATGGAGCTGGATTCCCTGGAGGCCATCTACATGATGGTCCAGGCTGGCCTCGGCGTCTCGATCATTCCCGACAGCGGGCCCTTCTCCCCGTTCCGCCCGGATTTGCGCATCCTGCCCTTCGGCCCGCCGCAGATCGAGCGCTGGATCGGCTTTCTCTCCAAGAGGGCGCCCTTGAAGGACAAGACCATCGCCGCCCTGATCGATGCGGCAAGCACCGCTCTCGGGTGATCACCCTCGGCTTTCGTAACGCAGACTGTAGGTGGTCCCGGAGAAGATCAGCGCCGCTCCGAGTAACGTCGTCACCTCGATCGCCTCGGAATAGAGCAGAAATCCCATCCCGGCGATCAGGGGAAGACGCAAGAACTCGAAGGGCAGGATAAAAGACGCGTCGGCGGCCGCAAGCGCCCGAGTCAGCGAAAAGTGAGCCGTCAGGCCGGTGACGGCCAAGAGGATCAGCCAAGGCCAGTCGCCCGTCGCAATTGGCGCCCAGACGAAGAGCGAGGTGACCGCACCGAACAGGGTCTGCATGACGACCATATAGAAGACAATCGCGAGCGCCCCATCGCTTCGCGTCAGCCATTTGGTGATTATGTTGGTGGCGCCGAAGAACAGGGCGCAGAACAGCATGATCACGGCGCCGCTGCTGACCGTTGCCATCCCCGGGCGCAAGATCACCAGGATGCCGGCGAGCCCGAGGGCCAAGGCGACCCAGCGACCCCGGTTCATGCGCTCACCCAAGAAGGCGACGGCGAGGATAGCGCCCCAGACCGGTGTCGTGAACTCGATGGCGGACACCGTCGCGAGCGGCAGCAAGGTGATGCCGAAGATCCACAAGACCTGGCCGGTGAAATGAACGGCATTGCGAAACAGATGGCCGGCAATCCGTCGTGTCCGGAGCACCTGCCACCCGGTGGCCCAAAGAATGACCGTCAGGATCACGACGCCGATCGCGCTCCGGATAAAGAGCATTTCGAAGGCGTGCATACCCGATGAAAGCTCGCGCACGGAAATCGCCATGACGGTGAACGAGAGGAGGGTGCCACCCATCCAGGCGATGGCCTTGACCAGATGGCCGCCGAGCTGCACGGGCGATCTCCCTGGAGAGTGTTTCTAGAGCTAATCCAAGTGGAAGAACAACGGGAGAGTGCGGCGGCCTAACCCCGCCGCTCGACCAGCAGCTTCTTGATTTCGGCGATCGCCTTGGCGGGATTGAGGCTCTTCGGGCAGGTCCGCGTGCAGTTCATGATGGTGTGGCAGCGGTAGAGCCGGAAGGGGTCTTCCAATTCGTCCAGCCGCTCGCCGGCGAATTCGTCCCGGCTGTCGGCGATCCAGCGGTAGGCCTGCAACAAAATGGCCGGGCCGAGATAGCGCTCCCCGCTCCACCAGTAGCTCGGGCAGGAGGTGGTGCAGGAGAAGCACAGGATGCACTCCCACAGGCCGTCGAGCCGGGCGCGCTCCTTCGGACTTTGCAGGCGTTCGCGTTCCGGCGCACGGGTCGCGACCTTGAGCCAGGGCTCGATCGAATCGTATTGGGCGTAAACTTGAGCCAGGTCCGGCACCAAGTCTTTGACCACGGGCCGGTGCGGCAGGGGATAGACCTTGGCGTCCTTCTCGATCTCGCTGATAAATTTGGTGCAGGCGAGCGTGTTGGTGCCGTCGATGTTCATGGCGCAGGAGCCGCACACGCCCTCGCGGCAGGAGCGCCGGAACGTCAGCGTCGCATCGACCTCGTTCTTGATCTTGATGAGGGCGTCGAGGACCATCGGCCCGCAATCGTCGAGATCGACGTGATAGGTATCGACGCGCGGGTTGTCCTCATCGTCCGGCGACCAGCGGTAGACCTTGAAGGCCTTGATGTTGGCGGCCCCGGCAGGCGCCGGGAAGGTCTTGCCCTCCTGGACCCTCGAATTCGCGGGAAGATTGAATTCCACCATCTGCCCGGCCCCGCTAGTAGATCCGCGCCTTGGGCGGGAACGACTGCACCTCGTTGGTGAGCGGCTGCAGGTTGACCGGGCGGTAGTCGAAGCGAATCTGCCCATCGTCGCCGCACCAGGCGAGGGTGTGCTTCATCCAGGTTTCGTCGTCGCGCTCGGGGTAATCCTCGCGGGCGTGGCCGCCGCGGCTCTCGGTGCGATTGGCCGCGCCCTCGATGGTGACCGCGGCCTGGACCATGAGGTTGTCGAGCTCCAGGGTCTCCACCAGATCAGAGTTCCAAATCAGCGAGCGGTCCTCGACCTTGAGGTGCGAACGCTTCGCCAAGCTGGCCGCCATCTTCTTGACGCCCTCGTCCAGCACGTCGCCGGTGCGGAACACGGCGCAATGGTCCTGCATGTTGCGCTGCATCTCCACCCGCAGAGCCGCGGTGGGCAGGTCGCCGTCGGCATAGCGAAAGCGGTCGAGGCGGGTCAGCGCCAGGTCGTCGGCGTCGTCCGGCAGGGACTTGTGGTTGGCGCCGGGAGTCATGGTCTCGATACAGTGCTGGGCCGCCGCCCGGCCGAAGACCACCAGATCCAGCAAGGAGTTGGAGCCGAGGCGGTTGGCCCCGTGCACCGACACGCAGGCCGCCTCGCCGATCGCCATGAGGCCCGGCACGTTCTCGACCGCAGAGTTGGTCTTGGTCACCACCTCGCCGGTGTAGCGGGCCGGAACGCCGCCCATGTTGTAGTGCACCGTGGGCAGCACCGGCATCGGCTCCTTGGTCACATCGACCCCGGCGAAGATGCGCGCGGTTTCGGAAATGCCCGGCAGGCGCTCGTGGGTCAGCACCGGATCCAAATGCTCGATGTGCAGATGAATATGGTCCTGCTTTGGGCCGACGCCCCGGCCTTCGCGAATTTCCATCGACATGGCGCGGCTGACCACGTCGCGACTCGCCAAGTCCTTGGCCGAGGGCGCATAGCGCTCCATGAAACGCTCACCCTCGGAATTGGTCAGATAGCCGCCCTCGCCGCGCACGCCCTCGGTGATCAGGCAGCCGGCGCCGTAGATGCCGGTCGGATGGAACTGCACGAACTCCATGTCCTGTAGCGGCAGGCCGGCGCGCAGCACCATGGCGTTGCCGTCACCGGTTTGAGTGTGGGCCCCGGTGCACGAGAAGTAGGCGCGGCCGTAGCCGCCGGTGGCGAGGATCGTCATGTGGGACTGGAAGCGGTGGATCGTTCCGTCGTCCAGGTTCCAGGCGACCACGCCGCGGCAGGCGCCGTCCTCCATCATCAAATCGATGGCGAAGTATTCGATGAAGAACTCCGCGTGGACCCTGAGCGATTGCTGGTAGAGGGTGTGCAGCATGGCGTGTCCGGTGCGGTCGGCCGCCGCGCAGGTGCGCTGGGCGATGCCCTCGCCGAAGCGCGTCGTCATGCCGCCGAAGGGGCGCTGATAGATCTTGCCCTCCGGGGTGCGGCTGAACGGCATGCCGTAATGCTCGAGCTCGATGATCGCGGGGATCGCCTCGCGGGTCATGTACTCGATGGCGTCCTGGTCGCCGAGCCAGTCGGAGCCCTTTACCGTGTCGTACATGTGCCAGCGCCAGTCGTCCTCGCCCATGTTGCCGAGGGCCGCGGAGACGCCGCCCTGGGCCGCCACGGTGTGGCTGCGGGTCGGGAAGACCTTGGTGATGCACGCGGCCCGCAAGCCCGCCTCGGCCAAACCCAAGGTGGCCCGCAGGCCGGCCCCGCCGGCGCCGATCACGATCACGTCGTAGTTGTGATGCTCGACCTGGTAGGCCTGGGTCATGCCGGCGCCTTTCCCAACAGGAGAACGAGCACCGAAACCACGCCGACGATGGCCAGAAGCCAAGAGGCGCCCTTGACCGTCACCAGCGTGGCGAGCTTCAGTCCCTCGCCATGGATGTAGTCCTCGATGACCGTCTGCAGGCCCAGAAAGGCGTGATAGAAGGTGGCAGCGATCAGCAAGATCAGGAGGCCCGCCACCACGGGCGAGCTCACCCAGGCCGTGACCGCCCCATGGTCGTCACCGAGGACGGAGAACAGCGAAATTACGAACCAGACCGAGAGCGGGATCAGCGCCAGAGCGGTCATACGCTGGGCCCAAAAATGATTGACGCCCTCCTTGGCGCTTCCCAGGCCGCGCACTCGGCCCAATGGCGAACGTAAGCTCATCGGGTCTCACATCACGCTGTAGCCGACGATCCAGGTCACCAGGCTGAGCACGGCCGTCGCCACCACCACCGTCCAACCCGAGCGGTAGACGTCGTCCAATTCGAAGCCGAGGCCGATATCCCAGAACAGGTGCCGGATGCCGTTACAGAGATGAAAGAACAGCCCGATCGTCCAGCCGAACAGCAAGAGCCGCCCGAGAAACGAGCCAACGAAGGACTGGGCGCGTTCGAAGGCCTCGGGCCCCGCCGCCGCCGCCGCCAGCCAATAGACCAGAAGTAGGGTGCCGACGCCCAGCGCCACGCCGCTCATACGGTGCGTGATCGACAAAACCGACGTCAGCTGTGGCCGATAAACTTGAAGATGTGGTGACAGCGGTCGTTTAGCGCTGTTCATCCGGCCCCCCACGTGTCTGCGTCAAGTGGCACCGTAATCGCTTGCTCTTAGCGGACGAAGATGCACCGCGCCCTGAGACGTGTCAACGCCAGCAGCCCCGCGCCCTAGCCGCCGCTCGTGCTGCAAAACGACGGGAGGGCGCGGATAGGGCTAACCAATCCGTCCGCTGAAGCTTTGTCGCCGCTGGCTCTTTCGCCACAAGATCTTGTGGTTTGTACTTGCAGAAAATACGTTGAGTCCAATTCTGTGGAGAAGTCTGTGGAGAATATCTGGAGCACTTGTGAAATAAATTTCTTCTTATGCACAAGAAATTCAAACTGAGCCGGTGTTTTCGATTGCTCCGGATCGAGAACTTGGAGATCTTGAGTCCGCACGCGAGAGCGTCGGGGTGACCCGGGTGCGGCGGTGTCTCAGGCTTAGGTTTGATGGCGATGGTCGTGTCAGGGCTCCCGAGAGCCGCGGAAACCTTTGGGGATCGGCGGTTCTGTTCTGCCGCAAATGGCTCTTCTGGAGCCGTTGGGCGGTAGGTCGGAGGTTTGAGGTCGCCCTCGTGCGACTCCAGGCTTGCGGTGAAGATCGCACTTCCCTCCCTGCGCGGGAGTGCGGCTCGACCGGGAATTGGATCCGCCGCCGGATCCAATGGTATGCTCGGCGAGGGCCTCTTCGGAGGCCGCCGTCGCGACAACCCAGCGAGCGGGCCTAGGGCTCGCGAGTGGCCCGGTTGAAGCGCCCGAGGTGGGTGCGGCAAGCTCAGTCTTGCAGCCTCGCCGAGATGCGCCGCCGAAGTTTGGATTGCTTGGTGATCGATTTCATCCGATTGGGGCGCGGTCCCGTTCGCGGGGCCGCCGTCCCCGCCCCGGGGCAAAAGGGGTCATTCGTGGCTCTGGATGTTCGGGTGCGGTGGATGAAAAAGCCCCGCCGCCATCGCGTGCCGTAGTCGGATCCGACTTACGAGGCGTCGGGGCGTGGCCGTCTTCCCGGGCACGATGCAGAGAAGTTTCTTCTCTGCACCCGACGCCTCCGCATTTAGCACAAGCGATTCGCGCCGGGCAACCACATTTTGTGGTCTTTCCGAGTTGCCTGCCAGATACTGCGCTTGCCCACGGGCCGCCTGGGCCAGCGGCAGTCGAACGCCGCCATTTCCCAGTCTTGCTGTCGCTCGGATACCGCTCTAGACACGGCGGGGCATGAACACGGTATAGTCGAGATCCAATAGGACCGCCGGATCGTAGGCCCCCTCTGCGTCGCGATAGGGGAAATCGGCGCAAGGCCGGTCCTTGACCGCCACCGTTCTCAAACGCAGTGCGCCGAGATCGCCGCGTCCCGGCAGCTCGTGGCGATCGAGCACCTCCGACCAGGCATAGACCGTGTCGCCGGCGAAGGCGGGCGCGGTGTGGGCGCCCCCGTTGATGGCGGCGATCGCGAAGGCGTTGGCCAGGCCATTGAAGGAGAGCGCGCGGGCGAGCGAGATCACGTGGCCGCCGTAGACGATCCGCCGGCCGAAACGGCCGTCCTTTTCCGCGTGCAGGTTGAAGTGCACCTTGGCGGCGTTCTGGTAGAGGCGGGCCGCCATCTGGTGTTCGGCCTCTTCGATGGTCATGGCGTCCACATGATCGATCCGCTCGCCCGGCTCGTAGTCGTCCCAGAGATGCGGCGCGCCGGCCATGTCCGTTGAGTAGCGCGAGAGGTCGAGCCCGGGCGCCACGACGAGATGCTCGGCCGGAACGGCCTCGGGAAGTTCGGGGACCAGCGGATCCGGCGCCGGCGAGGCCGGGTCTCGCTTGCGCACCATGACCCATCGCACGTAGCCGAGCACCGTCTCGTTGTGCTGGTTGCGGCCGATCGACTCGACGTAGACCACGCCGGTCTTGCGGTTCGAGTTCTCCTTGAGGCCGATGACGCGGCTCTCGGCAGTCACCGTGTCACCCTCATAGAGCGGCGCCTTGAAGATGCAGCTGGCATAGCCGAGGTTGGCGATGGCGTTGAGCGAGATATCGGACACCGTTTTGCCGAACACCAGGTGAAAGGCCAGAAGGTCGTCGAGCGGCGCGCGCGGATACCCGAGGCTGACCGCGAAGGGGCTCGACGAGGCCAGCGCGAAGCGTGTACCGGTCAGCGCCAGATAAAGCGCCTGATCGCCCGCCGTTACGGTGCGTGGCGTGGCATGGGTCAGAATCTGGCCGAGTGTGAAATCTTCGAAGAAATGGCCGGCATTCGTCTTGGTCATGCGAAATACCGTTCCCCTGGACGCATAGCGGGCCGCAATGCAGCGCTCACGAGGCCCTTGAGCGCGGGATCAAGATACCTCAGCGGCCGCCGGCTCCGCCGGCGCGGTCTCCGCGCCGTTGCCGTTGCGGGCCTCGATCGCTTCGGCCAGGGCCACCATGCGATGAGCGTTTTCGACATGCAGGTTCTCGATCAGCTTGCCCTCGTAGACCGCCACGCCCTTGCCCTTGGCAACGGCCGCCGCATGCGCCTCGATGATCTTGTGCGACCAGTCCACCTCCTCCGGCGAGGGCGAAAAGATTTCGTTCGCAATCTCGAGGGTGCGCGGATGGATGAGCGTCTTGCCGTCGAAGCCCATGTTCAGGCCCTGCCGGCAGGAATAGGCCAAGCCTTCGTCGTCGCGCAGGTCGAGATGCACGCCGTCGAGGATAGCCAGTCCATAGGCGCGAGCCGCCAAAAGGCACATGCCGAGGCTGGTGATCATGGGCATGCGGTCGCGGGTGTGGCTGGCGTGGAGATCCTTGGCCAAATCCGAGGTGCCCATAACCAGGCAATCGAGCCGCGCCACCGCGCCCGCGACCTCCTCCACATGAAGCATGCCGATCGGCGTTTCCATCATCGCCCAGATGCCCATCGCGGGCGGCGCGCCAGCCATGACCATGACCGCCTCGGCCTGACGCACGGTGTCGGCGCTCTCCACCTTCGGCAGCAGGACCGCGTCGGCGCCGCTGGTCGAGGCGGCGGCCAGATCGTCGAAGCCCCAGGGCGAGGACAGAGGATTGATACGGATCACCAGCTCGCGATAGCCGTAGCCGCCCGCCTCGAGGGCGCTGCGTATGTTCTTGCGGGCCTCGGCCTTGGAGTCGGCAGCGACCGAATCCTCGAGGTCGAGAATCAGGCAGTCGGCCGGCAGGCTCCGGCCTTTCTCCAGGGCGCGGGTATTCGCGCCAGGCATATATAGGGCCGAGCGACGCGGCCGGGTGTTCTTCAGCATGAAGGCCCTTCTCCAGATGACCGTGGTATTTCGAATGGCGGGGACTATAGATCAAGAATCGCCGTACGCAAGAACCCCCGACTAGCGTCTTGTAGGTTGCCTGATGTGGGTTCTAGGGGCCAAGTTTAAGCCACCGAGACCAAGAATTGACTAACGCCATGAGCATTCTCTCCATCCAGTCCCACGTCGCCTATGGCCACGTCGGCAACGCGGCGGCCGTGTTCGCCCTGCAGCGCCTGGGTCTCGAGGTCTGGCCGGTGATGACGGTCCAACTGTCGAACCACACCGGCTACGCCGGCTGGCGCGGCCGCAGCTTCGAGGCCGAACATATCGCCGAGTTGGTGCGGGGCCTGGAGGAGGTGGGCGCCTTGGCCGACTGCCGGGCGGTGTTGTCGGGCTACCTCCGAGCGGCGGCGGTCGGCGAAGAGGTGCTGGGCGCCGTCGACCGCGCCCAGCGTTGCAATCCGGATGCTTTTTATGTCTGCGATCCCGTCATGGGCGACCACGGCCGAGGCCTTTACGTGCCCGAGGAGGTCGCGGCGTTCTTCAGGGACCGCGCCGTTCCCCGCGCCCGCATCGTGACGCCGAACCTGTTCGAGCTGGCGCAGCTCACCGGCCGGCCCATCGAATCGAGCGCGGCGGTCCTTGCCGCCGCCCAGGATCTCAGGGCCTTAGGGCCGGAGATCGTGCTGGTCACGTCCCTGCGCTTCCCGGAGAGCGAGCCCCAGAGCATCGGCCTGCTGGCGGTGACCGGGGCCGGGGCGTGGCGCGTCGTGACGCCGTGGCTGGACATGAGCCCGCCGGTCAACGGGGCCGGCGATACGGTTGCGGCCCTCTTCCTCGGCCACTACCTGCTTGCCCGCGACGGGCCCACCCGGGTATCGGAGGCGGCAACCAAGGCGGCGGCGGCGACCTACGCGTTGATCGAGGCGACCCACGCGGCCGGCAGCCGCGAGCTCCAGTTGATCGCCACCCAGGATAAGCTGATCCACCCCGACCGCCTATTCGCGGCGGAACCGGTTGGCTGACGGGTTTAGGAAACCGATTCGCGCTCGAGAACGTACCATTCCGCGGGATTGCGGCCGAACGGGATCATCGCATGTTCCTGGAAGGCCGGCCGGTCGCACAGCCGCTCGTACCAGGCCGTCACGTTCGGCAGCTCGGGCCGCGCAACGTCCAGATTGAAATAGCGATAGGCCATCGGGCCGAAGGGGATATCCGCCATCGTCAAGCGATCGCCCGCGATGTAGGCCCGATTGGCGAGGTGCGTGTCGAGAATCTTCAGCGCCTCGCCCAGCGACTCGCTACGGGCCGCGATGAGATCGGCATTGCGACAGATCGGCTCGGTGCGCACCGTGGCCCAAAACAGCTCGATGCACGGCGGATAGGGCGTAGTCTTGCCCCATTCCATCCATTGATCGGCAATCGCGCACTCAGACTCGCTGTCCGGAAGCAGGCTGCCCTGGCCGTAGCGCCGGGTGAGATAGCGCACGATGGCGTTCGATTCCCACAGAACGAAACCCTCGTCGTTGATGGTGGGGACCCGCCCGTTGGGGTTCATCGCCAGATAGTCAGGCCGGTCGAGGCCGCCGAACGACCCGCCCACATCGTGGCGCCGATGGGGTAAGTTCATTTCGCCGATCGCCCACATGACCACGATCACGTTGCTTGAATTACGCCGCCCCCAGACTTCCAACATCGCGCTAACCTCCTCCGGCGTACCGTGGCCGATATTATTACGACACGCTCATTCCAGATAGTCCTCGACCAGGCACTCGGCGATCTGCACCGCGTTGAGCGCGGCGCCTTTGCGCAAATTATCCGAGACCACCCACATGGAGAGGCCGTTGTCCACCGTGGGATCGGTCCTGAGGCGGCTTACGAAGATCGCGTCCTCGCCGGCCGCATCGGCGGGCGTGACATAGCCTTCGTCCAAGCGGTGGTCGATCACCGTCACGCCGGGCTGACCGCGGAGCGCATCGCGGGCGTCCTCCTCGTCGATCGGGGTCTCGAACTCCATGTTGATCGCCTCGGCATGGCCGATGAAGACCGGCACCCGCACGCAGGTGGCGTGTAGCTTGATGGCGGGGTCGAGAATCTTCTTGGTCTCGACCACCAACTTCCATTCCTCCTTGGTGGCGCCGTCTTCCATGAAGGCGTCGATGTGCGGGATCACGTTGAAGGCGATCTGCTTGGTGAAGCGATCCGGGCGCACCGGCTCGTTCACGAAGATGCCGCGGGTCTGGTTGAACAGCTCGTCCATGGCGTCCTTGCCGGCGCCCGAGACGGATTGGTAAGTCGAGACGACCACGCGGCGGAGGCACGCCAGGTCGTGCAGCGGCTTCAGCGCCGCCACCATCTGGATGGTCGAGCAGTTGGGGTTGGCGATGATGTGGCGCTTGTTGTAGCCGGCGATCGCTTCCGGATTGACCTCCGGCACCACCAGCGGCACGTCCGGGTCCATGCGGAACTGCGAGGTGTTGTCGATCACCACCGCGCCGGCGGCCGCCGCCCGCGGCGAATGCTCGGCCGAGACCTTCGCGCCCGGCGACGACAGCACGATGTCGATACCGTGAAAATCGAACCCGGCGAGGTCCTGAACCTTCAGCTCGTCGTCCTCGCCAAACGACACGCTGACGCCGGCCGAACGCTCGGAGGCGATGGCCGCCACGTCGCTGGCGGGAAACTCGCGCTCCGCCAGGGTGGTCAGGATCTCCCGGCCCACGGCACCCGTGGCGCCAACGACCGCGATTCTGTAGCTCATCGCACTCAACTCCTTCCCACCTGGAGACGGCCCGGCGAGCCGTCCGCATCGTCATTCCCGCCTCGATCGGCGCGGCAGCTCACTACGCCGTAGCGATCGGAATTGCAAGTATCGCGCCCGTGTTTCGAATCTCGTCGGGCGGCATCCAGCATGACCAAGCCGACCTCGCCGCTCGCGGCGAAGCCGATGGCCCGGTAGGCCCGCTCGGCCGCCGGGTTGTTGGTGATCAAGAGCGCCCTCGCCCGCCCGCGGTCTCGCGCATCGCGCAGTGCCCCGGCCACGACGGCCCGGCCGTAGCCCCGGTTGCGCCGATCCTTCGGCGTGATCACGCCGCCGATCTGGACCGCCTCTCCCGTCTCGCCGATAACCGTGCAGCCGGCCACCAGACGGCCGCCACGGGTGAGCACCCAATTGTCGCCGGTCCTCTGCTGCAGGTCGATCATCTGCCGCGCGCCCGTGCGTAACCTTCGATCGTCGCGCAATCCGGTGGCCTCGGCCTCGAAAACGGCGCGCCAGTTGTACAGCAGCTCGAGCTCGGAGCTGCGCGCCCGGCGGCAGACCAACTCGCCCCGGGCGAGGGGTTCGGGAAGGATCAGGTCCATCAGGTCGAGCGTCATGAGCTGCTGCGGCCGGTCGAGACCCGAAGAGTCTTGCGGCAGATCCAGCGACCAGGCCACCCAGACGACCTGACCCCAAGGGCCGATGAGGCCGCTGAGCCGCCGTCCCGAGGCGGCAAGCGCGCGCCGCGCCACGCGCACGACTCCCGCTGCCGCCTCGTCGGCCTGTAGGAGAAGCATCCCGTTCCAGCAGTGCGCGGCGACGGAGGTCACGGCGCCTCGGCTGAATGACGCTGCGTAGGTGCCCTGATAGGGCGCCCCGCGGTCCTCGAGTCCGCCGCGGTTCAGATTGGCGCGCAGCAGGTGGCCGCCGTTAGGGTGTGCGGCCAGAAAGCATTCCAGGGGCTCCTCGTCGCCCGGCCCCAAGAGGCGTATCTCACGCATGATCTTCTCTTCCCATTTTGCCGCCGTCCAGCGCTCCAAGCGACCTTTCGACCGGAATCAAAAAGGCCGCCCGGATCGGACGGCCTTGGTGATCTCTAACCCCTTTGGTCTTCAGGTCACATCACCTCGGCCGCCCGCCCGGACGTTTTGGTGGTCATGATGGTCTTGGTGATGCTGGAACTCGGGGCGCAAGGCAGAACCGCCCGCCGCTGCGGGTCGCCGTCAAACTCTGAAACTCGGCCGGGTTCGTGCCACATCATCGCCTCGTTGACTCGTCGGCCCGTTGACTCTTCGACTTGGGGCCCCAAAGGGCCTCGCCGGACCGGGACTTTAGTTATAATAGCCCCGCAGGTCAAACGGCCGGTTGGCCGAGTGAGGGTAGTACGGCCATGAGCCAAGGCGCACGCTTGAAAACCTATACCGAATTCTGGGCATTTTATCTTGGCGAGCACCGCCGGGCCGGCACCCGGGCGCTGCATTTCCTCGGCACCTCGCTGGGCCTGGGATTCTCGACGGCAGCCGTTGTAGCCTGGGATTGGCGGCTCCTGTTGGCCGCGCTGGCGGCGGGCTACGGCTTCGCCTGGCTCGGCCATGCCGTCATCGAAAAGAACCGCCCGGCCACCTTCCGCTACCCGCTCTGGTCGTTCCTCAGCGATTTCCGGATGCTGGGATTCTGGCTCACGGGCCGGCTGTCGGAAGAACTGGCGCGCGACGGGATCACCCGCGAGGAACCGCCGCAGGACTAAAGTATGTCCGCTTCGCTCATGACACGGGGCCGGCCCACTCCCCCTATCGTCCACCCACAGCGTACAATGGCATTGGGTGGACGGGAGGGGGAGTGGGCTGGCGCAGCCTTACAAAACGCTCTCAAACGAAGAAGACCGCCGGTGCGACGGCGGCCGTCTCCCATTTGCTGCGCGCGTTGCCGTGGTTACTCGGATTTTTCTTCCGTGCTCGCGGTTTGGGTCGGCACCGGGTGCGATTGCTCGCCCTGTGCCACGTGGTCGCCGCTTCGATCCGGAACGCTCACATTTTGCGAGCCCCAGCTTCCGCAGCCACCAGCCGCCAGCGCCGGCCCGGCCATGACGACCAGGAAACCCGCAGCGGTCAGCGCAGTCAGAGTCCTCTTCATCGGTTTTTCTCCCGAATGAAACAGGAAGCGGAAAGCCTAGCCCCTTCTGCCCCGCACGGTCAATTCACCGCACCGTGACCCGGCACGTCAGGCGTTCGGCAGTCGGTGGCCCTTGAATTGTTCGCGCAGGCGGGCCTTGGAGACCTTGCCGGTCGCGGTCATGGGCAAGGAGTCGACGAAAACCACGTCGTCGGGCAACCACCACTTCGCCACCTTGTCGGCGAGAAAGCTCAGGAGCTCGTCCTTGTCGAGCGCTGCACCCTCGCGCGGGATCACCACAAGCATGGGCCGTTCCTGCCACTTGCGATGCGGCATGGCGATGGCCGCCGCCTGGGCCACGGAGGGATGACCCATGGCGGCATTCTCGAGATCGATCGAGGAGATCCATTCGCCGCCCGACTTGATCAGGTCCTTGGCCCGGTCGGTGATCTGCAGGAAGCCGTCGCTGTCGATGTTGGCGACGTCCCCGGTGCGGAACCAGCCCTCCTCCATCGCCGCATCGGTGGCTGCCGCATTCTCGTAATAGCCGCTGATGACCCAATGGCCGCGCACCAGCAGCTCGCCGGACTCTTCGCCGTTGTGCAGCAGAACCTCGCCCGCGTCGTCGACGATTTTGAGGTCGATGCCGAAGGGCGGCCAGCCGGGTTTCGCGACCTTGTCGACCCGCGCCTCCAGGTCCGCGCCCTGCATGGACCGGCGAAGTATGCTGAGCGCCGCCACGGGCGACGTTTCGGTCATGCCCCAACCCTGGATGAAGCGGATGCCCATGTCCTCGATCTCGCGGATCAACGCCCGCGCCGGCGAGGCCCCGCCGCAGAGCGCGACCTTGAGGTGGCTGAGGCGCTTGCCGTTCTCGCGCAGATAATCGAGCAGCCCGAGCCAGATGGTCGGCACTCCGGCGCTGATGGTGACCTCTTCGGATTCGAACAGCTCGTGCAGGCTGGCGCCGTCATAGCCCGGGCCCGGGAAGACCATCTTGGCGCCCACCAGCGGCGCGATATAGGGAAAGCCCCAGGCGCAGACATGAAACATCGGCACGATCACGAGAAAGCTGTCGCGCGAGGTGAACGAGCCGTCCATGTGGGCGATTACGCCCAGCGCGTGGAGGACCGCCGAGCGGTGGTCGTAGAGGGCGCCCTTGGGCTCCCCGGTGGTGCCCGAGGTGTAGCAAAGCGCCGAGGCCGAACGCTCGTCCAGCCGCGGCCAGTCGAAGGTCTCCGGCTGGGCCTCGATGAGATCTTCGTAGCAGAGAAGCTTGGGCAGGCTCGAGTCCGGCATGTGCGCGGCATCGGTCATCACCACCACGGCCTCGGGCGTCTCGAGCTTCTCCCAGAGATCTTCCAGGAGCGGAACGAAAGTGAGGTCGGTGAAGATGATCCGGTCCGCGGCGTGATTGACGATGTAGATTACTTGATCCCGGAACAGGCGCGGATTGACGGTGTGGCAGACCGCGCCGCAGCCCGAGACCCCGTAATAGAGCTCGAAGTGCCGGTAGGTGTTCCAGGCGAGCGTCGCGACCCGGTCGCCGGGACCGATCCCGAGACCCATGAGGGCCTGGGCGAGCTGGCGGCTGCGCCGAGCGGCGTCGGCGTAGGTGTAGCGGTGAAAGGGGCCTTCGACGCTGCGGCTGACGATCTCGACATCGCCATATTGTGCGGCTGCGTAGTCGATCAGCGAGGAGATCAGCAAAGGCTGCTCCATCATCAGTCCGCGCAGCGTCATGTCTCCGCTCCCTGTCCCGGCAAAAACCTGCGGGATCGTCTCTCGGCTCGGAAATCATCCTAGCATAGGAGGGAATCGGCTCCACCCGAGGGACGTGGGCGCTATGTATTGTTCAGCAGCTCCAGGGCCCGGGCATGTATCCGCGCGTCGCCGGCCGCGATGAGGCGGTCCCCGGAGTCCAGGGTGAGCGGCTCGCCCGCCCAGTCGCTGATCACGCCGGCGGCGCCCTCCACCACCGGCACCAAGGCGAGATAGTCGAAGGGATCGAAGGCGACATCGATGCCGACATCGATCCGCCCCGAGGCGATCTGGGCGTAGGCCATGCAGCTTCCGCCATAGACCGTCCAGCGGGTCGCGGCCTTCAGGCGCTCGAGGGCCGGGGCGTCCGCCTCGCCATAGAAGTCCGGGTTGCTGGTCGAGAGCAGCGCGTCGGACAGCTTCTCGCACGGCCGCACGGTCACGGGCGCGCCGTTGCGCATGGTCGGCACCCCTTCGCAACCGACCCAGCGTTCCTCCGTCGCCGGCATCTCGATGACGCCGAGGATCGGGGCCCGGTCGCGAAGCAGGGCGATCAGGGTGCCATAGACCGGAATGCCCGCCAGGAACGGCAAGGTGCCGTCGATCGGGTCGAGCGCCCAGACGAATTCGCGATCGGGCGCCGAGGCGCCGCGCTCCTCCCCGACGATCCCGTGATCCGGATAGGCCGCGGCGATCATCTCGCGCAGCCGGTCCTCGACGCCCTGGTCGATCGCCGTCACCGGGCTGCCGTCGTCCTTGGTTTGGCTCGAAACCGCGCCACGGGCGGCCTCGCGGATGAGGCTGCGGCTCGCGTCGGCGAGGCACTCGCAAAATGCCCGCAGCTCCCCCAGCTCGCTGCCGCTCGTCATTGCGCTCATCCCGCCAAGGGCTTCAGTGAGTCAAGATCTAACTGAGGAAGAGCTTGGTCCGCTCGTTCTTCGGGTTATCGAAGAATTCTTTCGGCGGGTTCATCTCAACAATCTCGCCGGCGTCCATGAAGACGACCGAATCGGCGACCGAGCGCGCGAAGCCCATTTCGTGGGTCACGACGATCATGGTCATGCCTTCCTGCGCCAAATCCGTCATAACGTCGAGCACTTCGCTGATCATTTCCGGATCGAGCGCCGAGGTCGGTTCGTCGAACAGCATGACCTCCGGATTCATGCACAGCGCGCGGGCGATGGCGACCCGCTGCTGCTGTCCGCCCGAAAGCTGGCTTGGCCACTTGTCCGCCTGCTCCGGGATCTTCACCCGCTCGAGGTACTTCATGGCGGTATCGCGTGCCTCGGACTTCGAGGACTTACGCACCAGCTTGGGCGCCAGCATCAAATTGCCGATGACGGTCAGGTGGGGAAACAGATTGAAGTTCTGAAACACCATGCCGACCTCTCGGCGCACGGCGTTGATATCCTTCACGTCGCTGGTCAGTTCGTGGCCATTTACAACGATCTTGCCGTTGTCGTGTTCCTCAAGCCGGTTGATGCATCGGATCAAGGTCGACTTACCGGACCCGGACGGGCCGCACACGACAATCCGCTCGCCCTTTTTCACCGACAAGCTGATATTTTTTAGAGCCTGAAACGCGCCGAAGAATTTGTCGACATTCTCCAGTTCGATAATGTTCGTCCCGTCACCATCGCTCATGTCATGCCTCGCTTTTCACATGCCGACTCATGCGTTTTTCGATCCAGCCGAAACTTCTCTGAATAAACCACGTCAGGACCAGATAGATGACCATAACGGATATGAAAATCTCATAGGGCGCGTAGGTCTCGGCCACGATGGTTCTGGCAATGCCCATCATATCGAGCAGCGTGATGGTGCTCGCCAGGGCGGTGCTCTTCATCAGGCTGATGACGTCGTTACTGTAGGCTGGGAGACACAAACGGATGGCGATGGGGCTCGTAATGTAAATAAATCTATGCGTTGCGGAGAGTCCCAGCGCCGCGCCCGCTTCTTTCAGGCCACGGTCCACACCCAGAACGCCGCCGCGTAATATTTCTGAAACATAGGCGCCGGTGTTCAGCGTCAAGGCGACGATTGCACAGCCAAAAGGCTCTCGCAAAATTGGCCAGAAGATACTGTCGCGGACAAACTCCAGTTGCGGCAGGCCGTAGTAGATGATGAAGATCTGCACAAGTATGGGAGTGCCGCGAAAGATATAGATGTAGACCATCGTGGGCGCGGCGAGATACCACCGTCCGCTGATTCGCATGAGCAGCAGGATAATGGCGAGCGCCAGACCCAATGCGGCTGAGAGAAACAGCAACTGAAACGTGAGGCCGATTCCCATGAGCATTTTGGGAATGCTGTCGACGATGAGGGCAAAATCGAAACTCATCGCGCGATCTCCAAATGGCGGTTGGCATACCTTTCAAGCACCATGACCGACAGGGTGATGATGGTTGAAAATCCCAGATAGATCGCGCCGACCACGATATACATGGTGAACGGCTTGCCCGTGGTGCCGATGGCCTGCTCGGCGACAAACAGGGTCTCTTCCAGGCCGATGAGGGCAATCAGCGCAGTGTCCTTGATCAGGGAGAGCATGTGATTGCCGAAGGGCGGCAGGGCCAGCCGCCACATCGCCGGAATGCGCACATACATGAAGGTTTTCAGGTTCGAGAGGCCGAGAGCCCGGGCAGCCTCGACTTGCCCCGGATCGACGCCTAGAAACGCGCCCCGAAAAGTTTCCGTCGCGTAGGAGCCGACGATCAATGCGATGGCCAATGACCCAGCCCAGAATGGAGGGATATCCACGAACTTGATCTCGGGATTGAAGGCCTGGGCAATCGCCGTCAGGGTGACCGCCGAACCGAAGTAAAACAGCAACAGAACCAGAATCTCGGGAGTGCCGCGAAACACGATCGTATAGCCGCTGGCAATCGTTTTGGCGGCCCGATTCCCCGACAGCTTG
>Ga0114923_10001047_pt1 | contig 19541 bp, 16 predicted proteins | sample SumtaG_FD_89578 | JGI IMG/M metagenome (GOLD analysis project Ga0114923, IMG submission 89578) | Deep subsurface microbial communities from Indian Ocean to uncover new lineages of life (NeLLi) - Sumatra_00157 metaG | ecosystem: Environmental > Aquatic > Marine > Oceanic > Sediment | place: near...
GATGAGCCTGCGCAGCGCAGGAATCAGGATGTCATCACGGCCATCCCGGAGCATTAATGCATAGGCGACGTTGTTGACATCTTCCGACGTGCAAGCGAAATGCAGAAACGGCCGGATTTGAGACAGATCCGGATCGTTACCAAATTTCTCGGCCAAAAAATACTCGACCGCCTTGACGTCGTGGTTGGTGCTCGCCTCGTCAACCATCTCGCTAACCGAGTGGCCGACACTATGTTCCCGCATGACCGACCGTTCTATACCTACGCCCTGACCCCGGAAAGCCAACTGGCGCTGGAGAAGGAAGTTGGCGAGGAGGTTGGCAAGCTGGCCGAAGTGGTGCGCAAGTCTACTGCGCGTATCGAACAGGTCGGGATGCGTATGCTGAAGATGACGGCCTACCGCCCACAGGTGGTGATGGCACTGAAGCATATGATCATCACTGGCAACGCTATGCTCAAGCGTCAGAAGAGTGGCGCGCGTGTCGTGTATGGCATTCGTGACTTTGCTATCCGCAGGGACATCGAAGGCAACATGACCGAGGCGATGCTGAAGGACAACAAGCGTTTCGGAAACCTCAAGCCAGCAGTAAAAGATACACTGCGGTCGGCCAAAGCAGACTACACTGAAGAAAGCGCAGTCACTCTCTACAGCCACTACAAGCTGCAAGAGGATGGCCGCTGGCTGTTCGAGCAAGCTGCTGACAACGTCATGCTGAATGCTCCACAGTTCTTCACTGCTAAGGAACTACCGATCCTACCGCTCACGTGGTCGCTCGCCAAGGGTGAGAACTACGGGCGTGGGTTGGTTGAGGACAACGCGATCTCGTTCCATAACATCGACGTGCTGACTGCTGCCCTAGTCGACCTCATGGGTATCATGGCTGACTTGAAGTTCTTGGTGAAGCCCGGTTCCCTACTGGACGTGGCTGAACTGAACGCCTCTCCTCGTGGGTCATACCACGTGGGAAATGAAGGAGACATCTCGGTTCCAGAGATTGTGGCCCGTGGTGACATTCAAGTCATAGCTACAGCACTCGACAAGTGGGAGCGCGATCTAGCGCAGACCTTCCTACTTAACTCGGCCTCGACCCGTGACGCAGAGCGCGTGACTGCCGAGGAGATCAGAGTGAACGCTCGGGAGTTGGAGAGTGCCTACGGCGGTCTCTACTCAAAGCTGGCGCTTGATTGGCAGCAGCAGGAAGCCGACTACGTCACCAACAAGATCGACTTCCAGAAGCACCTTGGTGCCGACGCCCAACTGTTTGAGGTTGTGGTGGTCACAGGGCTTGAGAGCCTGTCCCGAGAGGGGCAACTCGATGCACTGAGACTAGCACTGGCCGACTTGCAGATGCTGGACACTGTTCCAGAGGAGATGCGGGCTACTATTAACCCGCTTCTGTTCGCTAGCTTCATCTTCACTAACCGTGGGGTTAAGCTGGACCTGTTCCTCTATACAGAAGCCGAGATGAAGGCGAACGCTGCCGCAAGAGCGGAGCAAGAACGAGCACAGATGAACGCGCAGGCTCAAGCCAATGTCGCCGAGGAAGGTGGCAAAGCAGCAGTCGCGCAAGATCAGCCATAAGTGGAGAGAGCAATGGCCGAAGACACAGCAGCGGCGGAAGCCGCAGCAGCAGAGGCAGCAGCGAAAGCAGCAGCCGATATCAAGAACGACAGCCAGACGGACCACGGCAACAAGCCGCCACCGCCTGCATCTAACGCGCCTCCCCCACCGACTGCCGAAGAGAAGGCCGCGCTGGAGAAGGTAGAGGCCGAAGCCGCAGAGGCTAAGGCCAAGACCGACGCCGCTGAGAAGGCGAAAGCCGACAAGACGGCAGAGGACGAGAAGGATAAGACCCCACTTGATACTGAGACGTGGGGATCGACCGGCCACGAAGGTGCTGATGCAGCACTGGGCCTGTTGCAGAATGCGGGTGTTACGCCCGAGGAAGCCAAGGCTATGCTGTTCGATGCAGTCTCCGAGGGCGACTTGTCCAAGGTAGATTGGAAGGCAGTCGAGGCGAAGATCGGTGCCGACAAGACCAAGCTGGTCAAGATCGGGGCCGAAGGTTTCCTCCGAGACACCGCAACACGCAACACACAGATCATCAAGGACATCTCCGTGGTCGCAGGTTCAGAAGAGAACTGGAAGACCGTGGCAGCATGGGCCAAGACGAACCTCGATGGCGACCAGCTTGCCGAGTGGCGTGGGATGATCGACGTAGGTGGGGCGCAAGCGCGCTTCGCTGCTGGAGAGATCGTGGCCGCATTCAACGCGGATACGAACAACTCCACGCTCGACACTTCCGGGGGAAACCCCGAGGAGAAGGGCGACAACACGCCGGGCAAGACCGGTGAGGCCGTCGACCGCAAAGAGTATGCGGAGAAGATGGCCAAGCTGTATCAGCGGGGCAGAGTGCCCACCGCTGGTGAAATCGAAACACTGAACGCTGCACGAGCCCGAGGGCGCAAGCGGGAAGTCTAATAAGAAGGAGCCAGTGAAAACATGGCCAATCCTCCGACCGACAGCACGCACCTCTCCGAGTTCGTGTCTGCCGATATGATCGACCAGTATGGTGGAACCGTGGACAGCCAGTTCGCGAAGAAGTCCATCATGCGCCAGTTCGTTCCCGTCAAGCCCGTTCGGGGCACCGACACGCTGCTCAACCGGCGCGTCGGCAAGACCACGCTTCAGGCCATCACCCCCGGTGTTCGGCCCGAGGTCACGAAGACCCAGTTCGGCAAGGCGACCGTCACGGTCGACACGCTGATCCTCGCCCGAGACAACCGTTCGCAGTTGAACGAGTTCCAGACCGACTTCAATGCACGGCAGGAACTGGGCGTGGACCACGGCAAGGAACTGGCCAAGTTCTTCGACGAGGCGTTCCTTATCATGGGCACGCATGGTGCACAGCTTTCGGCACCGTCGAACCTGAACGGCGCGCTAGCCGCAGGCAAGTCGACCACGCTGACCGCCGCCGGTGACGAGACCGACAGCGACAAGCTCTACACTGCCATCGAGGGCATCATCGTTGAGATGCAGATCGACGACATGGACACGGACGAGATGGCGATCTTCGTCAACCCGACCCAGTATGCCGTTCTGCTGAACAACCAGAAGCTCATCGACCGCGACTTCAGCACCGACAACGGTGACTTCGCGGACGGCAAGTTCAAGACCCTGATGGGCACGCCGGTCGTCATGACCAACCGCCTGCCCGACGGTGCCGCGATCACGCACAAGCTGTCCAACGCGGCCAACAGCAACGCCTATGACATGACCGCTGCCGAGGCTCGCGTCTCTGCACTGATCCTGCATCCGAAGGCGCTGCTCGCTGGCGAGACCATCCCGCTTGCTTCCGATGTCTTCTTCGACAAGGTCGAGCGGTCGTGGTTCATCGACAGCTACCTCGCGTTCGGTGTCGCCAACCGCCTGCCGGGCGCTTGCGGCTCCGTGATGTTCACGGTGTAAGACAACACGAACAAGACCCCGGATCAACTGGGGCACCTACACAGTCTCTCTCCTGTGTCGAGGGGATCATCTCACTTCGGTGGGGTGGTCCCCTTATTTTTCGAAATTCGTTATGCACTTTCACTCAAGGAGCTACACCATGTCAAGGACAGTCAAGGGCGGATCAAGCCCACGGCAGGTCGCGGCAATACGGGGACGCAAGCTAATCAGAGAGCGATCTGAGCGGCAGTTCCACTTCCGCAAACTGAAGAACATGGGCAAGTTACCGCCTGTCGGTGACATTCGCTCGTAACACAAGGGGCCGCATCATGGCACTGACTAAGCTGGACGTGATCAACGCCATGCTCGCCACCAAAGGCATCGCGCGGCTGAGTGCGTCCGATACATCGCACCCTTCCTACGTCTCGGCCAATGCCAAGTTCGAGGAAGTGGACACGGACATGCAGGGTAAAGGCTGGTGGTTCAACACCCGCCAGACTACACTGCTGCAAGACACAAGCGGCGAAGTCTTCTACCCTGAGAACGCTATGCACGTCGACCCAGTGGACATCGACGACGAGTTCGTCATGCAGGGTGAACTGCTGAAGCTATACGACCAGACCGAAGAGACGTTCGTCATCAGTAAGGATGTGAAGGTCAACTTGGTCACACAGGAGCCGTTCGAACGGACACCACCCCCAGTGCGGGAATACATCAAGGCCCGCTGCAAGTATGAGTGGTTTCTCGATGGAGACGGTGATCCTCTGAAGGTCAAGGAATACAAGGATGCCGTTGCACTAGCATGGGCCTTCCTGACCCGCGAGCACCTCAAGAGCGCAGACACCAACTTCAAGCGTGGATCACACGGCTTGTGGTATGGTGGAAGCAACCGCCCGTTTAGGGCCAACCGGTCTGTCGCCAGACAGCCCACCTAAAGGAGCAATCCCATGGGAGTGAACGGAGCCATCGGCGCTATGCTGCAAGGCGTAAGCCAACAGCCGTTCCGTATTCGCTTGCCGGGAAAGGTGGGCGAACAGATCAACCTCCACAGTGATGTGAACCGAGGATTGATCAGTAGACCGGCTGCTGTAGAGGTAGCGAACATCGGCACAGAAGTGACCGCCATGGAGTTCGATACAGTAGTGGTCGATGATGTAACCTACATTGTCGGCTTCCACAGTGCAGAGACCCGTGTGTGGGACCTGACAGGAACCGAATACACTGTAACACCGCAGGACGCCAATGCCACAGCCTACATGGGCGACAACATGGGCTTCCACGTTTACGACGACACGATCTACATCACCAACCGCGACGTGGTAGTAGCCTCAGATAGTTTCATCGACACCACCAACGTCATGCTGAACCAAGGCTTGGTGCAGTGCTTAGGTGGTAGCTTCGGTCGGAACATGCACATCAACATCACCTACTCGGATGAAACAGTTGCGTCGGGGTTCTACAACATTCCCGACAGTGATCCCGACAAGGTGAACGGCGATGACATCATGGACAACTTGGTCAACCTAGCTGTGGGAGCATTAGTTAACGACGGCGACCTCAAGGGGACGACCACGTTAACCCTGAACCATAACGTGCTTCTCATCACTGATAGCGCGTTCGAGTTCACCCTGACAGTCGAAGACGGTGAAGACAACTCAGTGCTTCGCGGCTTTGTGGGTGTCGCCAAGAAGCTCACCGACCTGACCAAGTTCGCGCCTCACGGCACACTGGTCAAGGTTGAAGGCGAGGACAAGACCGACGACGATTTTTACATGCGCTTTGAGGTTGTGGACGAGACCACTGTCGGTGACGGCTTTGGGATCACCGGCCTATGGCGTGAGTGGGTCAATGCCGAGGAGGCAGTGTCGCTGGACCTGACTACCATGCCACACATCCTGTTCAAAGTAGGCAGCACGTTTTTCTATGAGAGAAACCTGTGGCTGTCACGTCGGGCAGGAGACAGTGACAGCAACGACCATCCAAGCTTTGTTGGTGAAACAATCAAGGACATCGGTGGCTTTCAGTCGCGGTTGGCTATGATCGCTGGACCCAACTTCATCACGTCTCGCACCAACATCCCTGCGGACTTCTACAAGAAGTCAGTTGTGACAGAAAGTGACAGTGATCCTATAGACATCGCCTCTACTACAGAGAGCGAGAAGGACTTGCGCTTCATCGTCCCGTTTGATCAAGACCTTCTTCTGCTATCAGACAAGCACCAGTTTATCGTGCCGGGAACTATCGCGCTAACGCCGAAGAACTCCCAGATGCGACAGACCACGGACTTCGAGATGGCCGGGGATGCGCGACCGTCAAGCACAGGCATTACAGTGATCTTTCCCTATACAGTGGGATTGAATGCTGGCCTCAACGAGTTCTTCGCATCAGGAGACGTGGCCACCAACGGCGCGGACAACCTGATGGACACTCTGACAAGCTACGTCACGGGTGCGATCAACCAGATCGAGACCAATACCAATGAACACATCACTATGTTCAGGACGGATGCTGCCGCGACCAACGACACTGTCTGGATATACAAGTATATCTGGGAGCAGTTGGAGAAGAAGCAGTCGTCGTTCAGCAAGTGGACATTCTTTGATGAAGTAGCTGCTGTATTCTGGGAAGGTGCGACTATCTACATCATCTTCCGAGTGGGCAACGACTACATCCTGTGTTCTATGGACATGAGCTTCCCTGCACATGCTGTCGGTTTCAACCCGACACTGGACAGGCGCAGTGAAGAGGTAGTGGACGGATCGTTCCAAATCTCATTGGCTTACTCTGGCGCATCCTTTGTGCAATACACCGGCTGCGATAAGCCGGGTCAGAACGTGACCGCAGTCGAGACCGGCAGCGGACCCTACACCTACACGTTCGACGAGAACACTGTGCCCGCAGCAGCTACGGTTATCGCGGGTATCTCTTACACGTCTTCGGTGACGCCTACCATGCCCTTTGCCAAGCATCGGGACGGGAAGCCTAACCGGGCTATCGACCTAGTGGTTGGGCGCTTTAAGGCGGCGTTCGAGAACAGTGGCGCTATACAGAGCACGATGGCCTCCCGGTATCGGGCGACTGATACGGTGATCAACAATGACTACTTGATCACTGAGAATAACCCCGATGATCTCAACGAGATCGGTATCCGTGACGGTGTGTTTGACTTCCCTTGGGGAGAGCAGACTGACAGGTCTAACCTGACGCTGGACACGCTGGGCATCCGCCCAATGGCACTGATCGACTTGGACTTTGACGCGCAACGCTTCAAGAGAGGAGTGAGGATAGGATGACCCTTGACCCACGATACGCACAGATGGGTCTAGCAGGCGTTCAGGCTATCACTGGTTTCGCAAACCAAAGCATCTCCGCTAATCTTGCGGGCAAGTTGCAGAAGTATCGGAACCAAGTATCTGCCATGATGGGTGCTATGAACGAGCGGGCCATCCTGTTGAACGAGGTAGGGACACGCGATGCAAGTATGCGCGCTTCCTTTGCCATCGCTCAAGCCGCACAACGTGACCAAGGTTCTGCCGAGATCGCCGCTGCGGCTTCGGGCACTTCCGGTCGGAATGTTGACAGCCAAATGCGAGGTCTTCGCAGGTCTGCATTGTATGCACAAGCCGCACGCAAGATGACCACACGCGCAGAAATGCGTGGCCATCAGAACGAGCGGGTCAACAACCGTGTTAGCACCATTCTTAATCAGGACATCACAGTTCACGCCAAACCCTCCGTGCTTATGGCAGGCATGGGTGCGGCGAAGTCGATGTTCGAGATATGGAACGCAGACCGGACACCAAGTGAACGTGCTGGATTGGGGACTGACCCGGCCAGCAGCAACTTCGTAGACTGGTGGGAGTAACTTCCCACCGGTTAACTCAGGAGAAACCCCATGGGGCAGAAACAAGTAGGCCGCGCACGGACTGATGATAGTCTGGCCGGGTTGCCGCAGGCACGTCCTGCAAGACTGACAGGCCCCGGCATTCAAGTTGGAGTTCAGCCCGCTCCGCAGCCCAGTATGGTTGCTGATCTGGCTGCTACACTTGGGGAATGGGCAAGTGAGGCACTCGTCGTAGAGGCCAATGCAGAGCGAGAGCGCCAGATCATGGACGGCCAGATAGCCGCTGCTCAGGGCCAAGCGTTCGACAGTCTCGAACTAGAAGGCGCAGACAAGTGGTCCCTAGAGGGCCACCGCGCCATGACGGCGACTACTGCTGCCGCTACCCTCCAAGCTGCCCAGTTGCAGATGATCGAGGATCGTGGCTATGCAATGAGTGCCGACGAGTATCGCGATCAATACGGTGATCAGCTTGAGCGGCTTACCGAGGGTGTCGACCCCGGAACTGCACGGATGATCCGAGAGCGGATGACCGAAGTGTTGCCTGAACTTGTCGGGAAGCATACGCTGGCCAACGCCAACCACCAAGAGCAGATGGTGTTCGACAGTCTTGTGCAAGGTATAGGGCCTCTGGCTCTAGACGGCTCGACTGCTGACGCACTGATCACTTTCATGGCTGGTGGACCCGGCTCTGCTACTGCTGCACTATCTGACGCACGGCGCACTGAAGCTATGGTCGAAGGTATCGTGCTGGCGTTTGTCGAGGACAATGCTCGTCCTTATGGACTGATGCAAGAAGTCGGTCTGCTCGATGACTTGAGCACAGATCAACTCAACCGCGTCAACGACGCTAACACTCAGTTCCAGAACAAGCGCCGGAAGGCTTACGACGCCGAGACCCTCGCCTCTATGAAGTTGCTAGACGCAGACATTGCTGACGGCACCGTGACGGAGTGGGAGGCGGTAACTCGCCTACAGTCGATCCTCATGCAGCGTGACATCGTAATGAACGCTGAAGAGGGTGGCTCTGCCTATGATGCTGCCGAAGGCACGTCACAGACAGCAGCTACTACAACTGTCCTTCGTATCGAGAACGCACTACTGCGCAGAGACTATGACGCAGTTGCATCCCTGACAGGGCGCTTCATCGTGAAGATCGAGAGCGACGGTAATCGTGACGCTGTCGGCCCAGTGGTTGAAGCTGGTGCTAACAAAGGTGATCGGGCTATAGGGGATTGGCAGGTAATGCCTTTGACCCTGAAGGACCCCGGCTTTGGCATCCGGCCCAGCGACATGACCCCCGAGGACAATGCTCGGGTGGGCAGACAGTATTGGGCTGCAATGGTCAACCGCTATGAGGGAGACCTTGAAGCGGCACTGATCGGCTACCATGCCGGGTTCGGCAATGCTGATCGCTGGCTACTGGATCAACGCGAATACCACACACTGCCCCAGACAGGGGCATCGGTGAACCACTGGAATAAGTTCCAAGCGGCTATGAAGGAAGCTAAGTTCCCGACAGGTGCTCACGAATACAATGAAGCCCAGCGAGTGTTGGCAGAGAGCAAGAAGGAAGTAGCTGCTGACGAATACGCGCTCATGACCGTGCAGTTCCGTAAGGATGACGCAGAGTTCATGGCTGGCACTATGGATGAGGACGCATGGCGGATACGTCGTGCTGAAATCCGTGAAGGCTATGACGTGATCCGCACTACTGCTCAAGTCAATGCAGACAACGCTATGATCGACCAGATGACTGCTCAACTCGAACGTCAGGCTGCTGCTGCAACTACCAAGCGGCAGAAGCAAGAGAGTGACAGGAAGGCGGCACTGTTCCAAGCTGCAACTACTGAAGCCCAACTCATTTTCCAGACTGTGCTGAACGATCCTGCATCTACGCGGGACGACATCAACACTGCTCTGGTGACAATGAACCAAGCTGTCACAGATGCTGCTGGAGTAGCGGGTATGGTTTCTGAGAACCCGCGCGCCACTTCTATGCGTGTGGCCATCAAGAACCAGTGGCTGGCGGCAGGCGCTGCACTTCAGAAGCGGGGCGACGAGGGTGTGCTTATCGCAAAGCATATCCAGAACGGTAGTCTCTCGCGTGCAACTAACTCGCAACAGGCGAGGGCGTTCGATGCAGCAAGGACGGCTGCTACACAGGTCGTCTCTGATGCGACGTTGGCAAGCGGGCTAGCAGAGAGTGAGGAACTAATCGCAGCAGGTGACAAATTGTATCACGACCAGATGTGGGACTTCTACCGGAGTGCCGGTATTATCGACCCATCTTTCGTGGAGAAAGAGAGCAACGAGCTTCGAAACCTGCAAGATGAAAACGGAAATGCACGTCAGGCTGCGGTGCGCACACTTCTGCGTTACCAAAATGCACTTGTGACCGACCCCGGATTGGCCGAGAGCTACTTCGACGAGGAAACAATGGTCACTGCCGATGCAATCCTAAGTCTCAATGCGAACAACCTCTCTGAAGGTATCCAAATGTATGTCAACCAGCAGGCCGATCAGATCGGTCAAGAAGGTCTGGACGCTTTGACTGCAACGGCTACCAACTCGGCACGCATTCTTAGCTGGTCTCATACCCTGCAAGCGGATGCAAACGCGAACATACTTCAGATCGCGTTCCGTGTTGACAGTGATGCATCGGACTACCTCAACATGACGTTCTCAGAGAAGCAACGCCTGCAACACCTCAACACTACGGCGTTGCTGCACAGCGTGCTGGAGAACGAACTGCACACACAGATGCGGCTGCATCCGAAGGATAAAATCCCCGCTCTACTCCCGAGTGCTACTGCCACTATGCGCAAGCACACGATGATCGCGGGCGGCAGTGCAGCAGTGTTCGCACGCAGCGTCGATTGGAAGAACCGCCTCTTCCGTGGGCGCGAGAACCAGTTTGATAAGGCCACACTTGGCCACGATGTTATACTCGCTTGGGCATCAGACCCTGAAGTCCGAGCACGCTACGGCAACATAATGCAGGACATCGGCACTGTTGAGGACTTCCCCATGATCGGGCGAGACCTCCTCGACGCAGTGGGTCAGGCAGTGGGTCTCGACAGTCAACTCGGAGAAGGGCTGCAACCCGGTGACGCCGCACTAAGCCGCATACGCGGTGTGCGAGAGTTCGTCATCGAGACTGACCCCACAGGTCAGAAACTCTTCGTGCGCTTCTTCCTACCTAACGGCCAGTGGTCTGACCAGATCACAGTCCCATGGGAGGAAGCTGGTGACATCTACATGGCTAAGTTCCCGGCAGGACACTCCAGACTAACACCGGAGTTCCGCTGGAACGAGGAGACAGGAGGTCTTGAGACCTTCCGACCCTAACAAGTCCTCGGCACCTTCGGGTGTCGGGGCCACCCTTTTCATAACAGGAGACCGACATGGTTGAAAGCCTAATCTCGCCGCTGCTCGGACTTCTGAAAGAAGACGAGGACGACGGCATCACCAAAGTGACTGTGGAGCCGAAGTTCGTTCCAGCACCGAAGGCAGAACGTGTGGTCACTACGGCCCCAGAGTTTACAGCGCCCGGTGTAGGAGAAGACAACCCCGAGCTAGTGGACATCGAAAGCAGCCAGATTGCCCAGCAAGCCGAGATCGGACGGCAGACTATGTCTGCTGCCGAACTGGTCATGGAGGGTCTGAAGACTACGGCTGTAGCGAACGCCATTCGCCGTGTCGGTGACGAAGGTTGGCTTGAGCCTCTGGGCTTTGGCGAACTGGACGGCACAACCTACGACAAGCGTGAGTTCGCTAAGACAGTGGACCCACGCATCAGCCGTAGCGATCTGGATACCATACTTTCATATGATACTCTGGAAGGCGCAACGCGAACGATGCATAGGATACTGGCCGAATACGACCGTGGAGCCAAGATGGCTGTGCAGTCACCCGGCTCCACCCTAGCAGTGATCGGGGCTTCTCTTGTCGACATCGACGCGCCACTAATGCTACTTAGCGGTTCCGCCCTCAAAGCGGCTCGTGTAGCGCAGCAGTCGTTGCGCATGTCACGGGCTATGGGCTTGGCACCGGCTACGGCCACTCGTGTCAGTTCTATCGCACAAGGTCTCAACGCAGGCGCACAGGCTAGTGGCCTAGTCGGCGTTACCGAAGTGCTCACTCGTGATACGGCGCACTGGACGGACCTTGCAGCTATGATGCTTGGAGGCACCGCACTTGGTGGAGCACTGGGCGGCACGTTCAACTTGGGCCTACGAGACACTCACCGCGCTGCAACTGCTGAGTTCTATCAGCGAGTGCGCGAGGACAACGTCAACTTGCGGGAGGATTTCGATCCAGAAAAAGCGTTCGATAGCGCCGATGGCTTCGATCCCCCGGAGACCCCTGCTGCCGACGCTACGGTGATCGGTGGGGAGGCTCCCCCGTCTGTCGGGGCTGCTGGTGCACCGGGTGGCGGTCGACCCCGTAGGGTCCTTGAGGACCCCGCCGGGCCTATCGGGAAATCCGAGGCCGAGTGGATCGACTTTGCGGATGATTGGCGGCATAGGTCAGACTTCATGGACGTGAAGAAGAAGGACGAAGGGACATGGTATGCTAATGTCTCTCTTAGCTCTATTGGTGGCTTCAGTGCCAACAACTTCTTCGCGCTACAAGAGCAACAGTTCTGTGGCCAACTGGATCGCAGCCAACGTCTTCGAAAGCCCTAATGGTATGGGACGCGGTCGGTCGACCAGTTCCGTGCTCATGGAGCGATATCATCGTGTCATGCAGACCCATATCGGCGTAGTCGAGTTGGATCAAGCCATGGCGCGCTGGGCGATAGATAACGTGGACCCAGTCACTGGGAAGAACTATACCTTCGCACAAAGCGGCAGGATGACCAGTGGCAGAGGACGCCGCATCTTCAGTCGAGAAGTGATGCTAGAGATGAGTGACATGCAGCTTGGACGCACTAGCAATCGACACGCTAGTGTGAAAGAAGCTGCGGCTCGTTACGACAGCGGAAGCAAGACTGGACTCGGTATCTTGCGCGGCAGGAACGGCGAACGCTCAGTCGATGGCTTCGGCCCTGATGGGGTCAAGGACAAAGACGGATACTTCCCATATCGGCACAACGGTTTCGCTGCCAATGACTACATCAAGCAAGGGGTCACGGTAGCAGAACTAGAAGCGGGATTGGCAGCAGCCTACCGCAACGCTGGTATCGAGAATGCAGCCGACGCTGACGCCATCGCCAAAGCTACGCTTGCCCGGTCACGGGCGGGTGATCACGATCTGGATAGCAGCCTCGATACGCTGCTCTCTGCTGACGGTCGCGAATGGCTAGCAATCGCTCTACGAGATAACGGTATGGGTCAGTTGAAGATCGACCTGTTGCTGAAGCGGCTGATCCAAGCTTCTGAGGTGAAGTCTCGTGAAGGCTTCGCCAAGTTCAGGAACGAACTGGACATGGACACGGCCATCCCCAATAAGGCGGGGGTAGACATCAAAGTCGTGGACCTCATGGAGCAAGACTTGCACCGGAGTTTCCAGCGTTACACCCGACAGGCATCTGGCGCAGCCGCAATGGCCCGCGTTGGTATCACTAGCAGGGGAATGCGGAAGACGGTCATCAAGGCTATGCAAGCAGAGATGCGTTCATTGGGTGAAGACCCGATGAGCACTGAACTGATGGAGGCGATGTTCTCGCACTTCAATGCAGGACCAGTGTGGGGCTTCTCCGGTGGAGTAACCAACAAAGGCATCGGCGTCGAGGCTGCTACAGCCAAACGTCTCGCTGGCGTTGGATTGCTAGAACGCATGGGCATGACCCAGTTGGGCGAAACCGGTGCGATCATAGCTGCTGTAGGCGTGGAGAACTTCTTCCGGCGCGGAGTAATGATTGCGTGGGATAAGGAACTGAGAGCGCACGGCAGGGAACTGCTGGACGAGATGGGCTATCTCAACGGCGACGTTGGATTAGACCACCGCTTCATGGCCGAGTGGCAAGACTTGGATGACGTGTCTAAGGCGGATCGTGCTCAATGGTGGGGTGCTGCGGGAGTGGACTATCTCTCCAGAACCACACAGAACATGGTTTGGTTGCAACAATACACCAATGGCTTCAATCATATCCGGGGCTGGCAACAGCGCACGGCTGTTCGCGGGATCATCGACAGAGTATTCCGTGACCTACAAGCAGGTAAGATGGACCCGATGTCAGCGCGGATGCGCAGCGACCTAGGCTTAGGCCCGGAGGAGCTAGAGCGCCTACGCGACCTGATAGAGAACGGGACCATTGAGTTCCACACAAGAGGATACGTCAGGCAACTGAACCTCGACAAGTGGGATTGGGACCTAGCGGATATGTTTGGCAGTGCGACCACGCGAAGCATGAACCAGCAAGTTCAGAAGAGCATGGCTGGTGAACAGGACGCTTGGATGCATACAGGCTGGGGCAGCATCATGACACATCTCCTGACGTTCCCCATGGCCTCGTTCCAGAAGCAGTTCATCCGTAACGCCAAGCACATGGATACGCAAGCTATTGCTGCCATGACGTTCGGCCTCACTACGGCGATGCTGATGATTATGGTGCGAGACGCGCATGATGGTCGTGAGCGTGACATCCATGATCAGATGGAACGGGCGTTCTCCTATAACAACGCTACGTCATGGGCACCTATGGTGTGGAACCCAGCTATGACCATACTGGGTCAGGACGATCTTCGTATTGCGGGCTACGGCGCGCATGAGAGTGTCGTTCCACCGGTGTTCACACAAGCCGATGCGCTTCGCCGCGTGCCGGGTGCACTCATCAGTGCAGCCAGCGGTGGCGACTTCGACTTCTATGATCAGCAGGCCATCAAGGCGATCCCTTTCGCCAACACCTACGTCTTCAGTAGGATGCTGGAAGCAGCAATGAAGTAATCGTGGGGCCGGGGTAACACCCGGCCTCTAAACCCAAGGGAGGGGCAGATGCCCTACAGTAAACAAACCTTCCCCTATACAGGGGGCGCACGCACCTTCACTATCGCCCTCGCCATGGGTTACATCGAGGAAGATGACATTCGAGTTTATGTTGTCGGAGAACTCGACGGTGGAGGGGACCAGCTTTATCGGACGTTCACTTTCGACAGCGAGTTCGTTGTCAATGTAACGCTAGCGATAGACAACCCGAGTTCTGTAGTTGTCGAGCGCACGGTCAGTCCGAGCGTATTCGACATCGACTTCACAGCAGGGTCAGACTTCACTTCTGCCAACCTGATGACTGCCTTCAAGCAGAACTTCATGTTGATGCAGGAAATCCTCGACGGACGCATCGACGACGTAGACGTGTCTGCGCAGGCTACCAATGCAGCGGCCTCGGCAGCGGCAGCGGCAGCTAGTGCGGCTGCGGCAGCGGCGAGCGCCGCTACCATTAACGGGGATGACGTGATCCTCCGAGACGGTAGCGTGGATTTCACAGCCGTTATCACGGGTGTGGCTCCAACGAGCGATCTACACCTAGCCACCAAGAAGTATGTCGACGACAGCGTTGGCGGTGGTGGCGTGATGCTACTGGACGGGTCACAACAGATGACCGGTCAAATGAACCTGAAGGCTGCTACAGCCCCAGTGGCCGATGATCATGCATCCAACAAGAAGTATGTGGACGACAGTATCACCACAGGGGCTACTACTCCCTTGGCACTTAAAGCGCCGTTGGCTAGTCCGACACTCACAGGCGCACCGCTGTCTCCTACCGCTGCACCCGGCACGGATACTACCCAAATCGCGAGCACAGCATTCGTAGCTGCGGCGATCATTGCCGCTGGATCGACTGCTGCATGGACGCTTGTTGAGACCGCGTATGACTTCAGCATTGATGGCATAGTGGCCTCAGTTGTGACCGCTGACTTCGTGGACAACTTCGAATACATGATCGAGATCATCGACATCGGAAACAATGACGGCGGCAACGCCAATTTCGAGATCGACGTATTCGGTGCTACTTCAGCAGCGTATCTTGGACCACGACAGGGAAATCACAACGTCAACAACTCAACCGAATTGAGTGGGCGCGTTTACTTCCCTGATCCCCGAGTATCGCAGACCATGCATGTCATGGAGGGCTTTATGGGCCTAGAGGCTCTGGCCAGTAATAACTTTAATGACATGTCTGGTGCATGGTTCGGCACAGCCGAAAAGATCACCAAGGTCAAGTTGGCGTGGGAAACCTCGTCTATTGATCAGGGTGTCGTCAAAGTCTACAAGAGGGCTGTCTAATGACCGCCCCGATGGAGGACCCCGGCTATGCTCGCCTTCTCCTCATGGTTGGGGAGATCGCGGGCGACGTGAAGAACCTACTCACGCGGGCTACCGAGCAGACTGCACGGATCACCCGTATGGAAGACCGGCAGAACACGGTCAACATAGCAACCGAGGAGCGCCTGCAAAAGCTTGAGAAGACGCGCGGCAAACTGCTGGGCATCGCTTGGGCTGTTCCGGTCGTCTTGACCATTGCAGGCATCATCATAGGGAGAATGACCTATGGCTAAGGGTGCTGCAAACGAACAAGTCATGGGCGATCTTCACCAGAAGGTTGCCCAAGTCTTTCTACGGATACTCGACAGCTATGAGAAGGCCGCAGAGATCGCCGATGTCGCTGACGATGCGATGGCGGAACTCCTAGGCTCCGGTCCAAACCCCGCAATGATGGGTGCGATCACCAAGTTCCTGAAAGACAACGACATCGCCTTCGACACGGAGGAGATCGCTCAGTTGTCCGACATCGAACAGCGGCTCAAAGCTCGACAGCTTAAACGTGGCAATCTGGTTCAACTCGGGCAACTAGCACTGGTCGAACCAAGTGAGTGACCGTGAGCGAGTGTTCGGGGAGGGAGAGGCATGGGCGGAACTGAAGGTGCTCCAAAGGGAGTATGCGACGTTCCGCCCGTTCCTTTTCGACGTGATCGAGGGGCTTATGGGCTTCACGTGCACGGCTCTCCAGATCGACATTGCAGACTACCTATCTGACGGTCCGACCAAGCGCATGATCCAAGCGCAGCGTGGTCAGGCCAAGACCACGATCACCGCCGCATACGCTGTGTGGCGACTGATACACGACCCGACCACACGTGTGTTTATCGTGTCGAGCGGCACTGACATGGCCCAAGAGATCAGCGGATGGATCATCCAGATCATCAACGGCATGGAGGAGCTTGCTTGCTTGCGCCCCAACAAGGCGCACGGAGACCGATCCTCAGTCAAAGCCTTCGACGTGAACTACGTCTTGAAGGGACCAGAGAAGTCGCCATCAATCGCCTGCGTCGGCATCACGTCGAACTTGCAGGGGAAGCGTGCCGACCTTCTGATTGCGGATGACATCGAGAGCGCCAAGAACTCCATGACTGAAGTTCAGCGCGCGAGGATCGTGCACTTATCACGAGACTTTACCTCGATCTGCTCTGTCGGTGAGATCATCTATCTGGGCACGCCCCAGAGCATCGACAGCGTCTACAACGGCCTCTACAGCCGTGGCTACACGATACGGGTCTGGCCCGGTCGGTATCCCACGGAAGCGGAGGAAGTGAACTACGGGGACCGCCTTGCGCCATCTATCTTGGCTGCTATAGAGGCGAACCCAAAGCTGCGGCGTGGTGGTGGCCCTATGGGCGACCGAGGCCAGCCTACGGACCCGGTTCTCTTGAACGAGCAGCACTTGCTCGACAAGGAGACCGACCAAGGCAGAGCCTACTTTGCATTGCAGCACATGCTCGACACACACTTGTCCGACGCTGACAGGTTCCCGCTGAAGTCGGAGAAGATCATCTTCATGCCGATCAATCAGGACCGCATGCCCATCTACATCAACTTCCAACCGGACCAGAACACGCGGATCATTCCGCCCATGGATTGGCCCATTCAACAGATGTATTACGGGCCGCAGAGTTTCGGAGAAGAGTTCGGCGCATTCAGTGGCACGCATATGTATGTGGACCCCGCAGGCGGTGGACAGAACGGCGATGAAACGGCCTATGCCGTGACCCGCCTGCATGTCGGTCGAGTAGTCCTAGTTGACGTTGGAGGCGTCAAGGGCGGCTTGGATCAGGCACAGATGGACGAACTAACCGCAGTTGCGGAGAAGTGGAAACCACACCTGATCACTATCGAGGAGAACTACGGCAAGGGCGCTCTGTCTTCTACATGGCAACCCTCACTACTTCGCAAGGTCAAGACGACCATCGAAGACGAGTGGGTCAGTGGCCAGAAGGAGCTACGCCTCATTGACGTGCTGGAGCCGATCATCGGCGCTGGTAAGTTCATAGTCGACGTTAACCTACTCAAGAAAGATTGGGAAAGCACCGCGCACTACCCAGTGCACGACAGACCCTCCTACAGCCTTTGGTATCAGTTGGCCCGCATCACACGTGATCGGTCCGCTCTTATCCATGACGATAGGCTGGACGCGGTTGCCGGATCAGCCAAACACTGGCTTGAGGGTTTGCGCGTAGACGACGAGAGGGCCAGAGTAGCCGCGCAACGCGAGGTTTACAAGGCCATGATCAAAGACCCATTGGGCAACGGTCGAACGCCTGCTAACTGGCGCGGCGAGTTGTCCAGACGTGAACCCAACGCTTTCGATACTATGAGAAGGCGCTAACCCCACGGAGACACAGGATGAGTAACTACGAGACCAATGCGAACAAGCTGCCATGGATGCAGGACCCACACGGGTTCGTATCCAACCTTCGGAGAGAGGGCTGTCGCAGCATTGGGCGCATGCAAGGGGATGACCAAAAGATGGAAATCCTCATGGACACACTGCGCGTGCTCGCCAAGTATGCTTCCGCCAAGATGGTAGAGCAGCAGATCGAGCGGGAGACCCGCATTCTACAGCGGGCCGCAGCAACTGCCAAGGCTACCTCACGCAACCTCAACGACGCCATGGAGATCGAACGCCAACTTCAGGCACAGATCGCCAGCGTCAAGGTTCGCTTGACTTCGGTTCAGACCCGACGTGCTCAAGCCGAGGCGCAACAGGCAATCATCCACGCGGGAGGCGCAGAGCGCGCCGCACTGGTCCGAGAGGAACAGCAGACCGCTGATGGTATCGGAGGTGAGAAGTCATGAGACTTGACCTAGACACCAGCGTCATCAAGGAAGCCGAGGGCCTACGGCTCGACGCCTACCAAGACGGCGCAGGCATCTGGACTATCGGTTACGGGCACACTGGACCGGAAGTCACGCGCGGGCTGACCATCAGCCTAGATTACGCGGAGGCCCTACTGGAGCAAGACCTAGCATGGGTGGAAAATGCCATCGAGCGCACCGTCAACGTGCCACTGAATGGCAATCAATACTCAGCAGTGGCCAGCCTGATCTACAACATCGGTGCTGGTGGCTGGCGTGCCTCTACAGTGCTAAGACGCATCAATGCTGGTAACTTCACTGGCGCTGCCGACGCCTTCACAATGTGGAACAAGATCACAGTGAGCGGCAAGAAGGTCATAAGCAACGGCCTGACCAACAGACGTGAGCGCGAGCGCGGTCTATTCTTGCAGGGTATGCGAGAGACCATAGACCATTATCCTCGTCAGGGTATCACTGGCGGTGAAGCCAAGCCCAACAAGCAGAGCAAGACGCTCTGGATGGGCCTAAGTGGCGTCCTCGCGTCGATCATGGCGGCATGGGGCCAACTCAAGGTTGGCGCACCAGAACTGGTGGAGACCTTAACGCCCTACCTGCCCTATCTACTTGGGGCGATCTTCGTGGCCGTCATGTTCAACCGCTGGATGGATAGCCGCAGAGGAGTGCACTGATGATCATGGCGCTCTTGACGCCTAAACTCGCTAAGTTCGCTGCTATGGCCGCAGTCGCCGCACTGGCTTTCTATTATGTGTGGGACATGGGCCGTGACAGCGAACGCGCGAAGTGGGAAGCAGAGATGCGCGCCGAGCGGGACAGACAAATTGTCCTGCTCGACGAGGCACGAGAATACGGAGCCGCCGCTGCAACAGCCCTTGAGGCCGCAGAGGTAGAACGAGGTGACTTACTACGGAGGATGCAGAATGAAGCTCGCAACTCAGCTAACGCTGGCGCTGCTTGTCTTGACGCTGATGGCGTCATGCGGCTCAATTCGATCAGTCGTCAGTAAGCCCGAGTTGGCACCGCCACCCGGTCGACTTACCTACGCCTGTCCCAACCCTTCCAAGCTACCGGCAGGGCCATTGACAGTCGGGGAGGTTGAGACCTACTGGCTCGCCGACCGCGAAGCATTGGTCGAATGCGGTGTTTCCAAGGAAGC
>Ga0114923_10001048_pt1 | contig 19530 bp, 16 predicted proteins | sample SumtaG_FD_89578 | JGI IMG/M metagenome (GOLD analysis project Ga0114923, IMG submission 89578) | Deep subsurface microbial communities from Indian Ocean to uncover new lineages of life (NeLLi) - Sumatra_00157 metaG | ecosystem: Environmental > Aquatic > Marine > Oceanic > Sediment | place: near...
CCTTACTATGAGGAAAAAATTAAAGATTTAGTAAAAAGAATAATATCGATTGAATACATCGTCACTGAGAATGAAAAAGAAGCCTCTATACTAGAAAATATTCAAATTAAGAAACACTTGCCTCGTTTTAATGTTATTATGCGTGATTCTAAATCCTACCCTTGGGTGGGGATTTTCTACTCCGAAGAGTATCCTAGAATAAAAATATTAAGAAATCCACAATGGTATTCCCAGGAGAACCTATTTCTTGGGTCCTATACTGATAAAAAGGAGATCCGAAGAATTTTAAGGGATTTAAGGAAAATTTTTCCCTATTGCTCATGTACAAAAAAGATGAAAAAATCGGAAAGACCATGTTTATATTATCAATTAAAACTATGTCCTGGACCCTGTATTAGTGCTATTAGTAAAGAATTATATCTTGAAAATATAAAGCAAATTGAATTGTTTTTGAAAGGTGAAACCAAAGAACTTAAAAATCAAATTAGGCAAAAAATGGGCAATGCCTCTAAAGATCAAAACTTTGAGGTGGCCGCATTTTGGAGAGATAAACTTGAAGCAATAGATCACTCAACAGCTAGTCAAAATGTTCTTTTAGATCAAGAAGTAAATAAAGACATCATTGGATATAATAGTGATAAGAATTATGCTGCATTAGTTATTATACACATTCGTGAAGGTAAAATCTCAAATAAAAGTTCCTTTGATCTAGATTTAAGAGAAAAGTTGAATTTAGATGATGAAATACTTGTTTCCATCTTGGAACAATATTATCAAGATCTTAAATATACCCTCCCGGATGTCATTATCATACCTAAAATGCTTGAAGAAATCAGACTTTTAAATGAAGTTTTAAAGGATATTAAGAAATCAATCCAAATTAGGACACCCTTAGCTGATGAAATTGGATTAATGCGCATCGCTTCTAAGAATGCTCTCGTTATATTGAAACAACAAAAAGATATTGAAGAAATTAAACTGAAAGAAGTCAACCAAATGAAAAAAACTCTAGAAAAAGCAAAAGAGGTTTTAGATCTACCAAATGTTCCAAGAATAATCGAAGGATTTGATATCTCAAACATTGAAGGTCAAGACGCAACTGGCTCCATGGTATATTTTCTTGAAGGAAAACCATATAATAAATATTATAGACATTTTAAAATAAGGTCCAAATCCTCTCCAGACGATGTGGCGATGATGAAAGAAGTAATGATGAGAAGATACACTTATTTATTAGAAAATGATTATCAATTACCAGATTTGATTCTAGTTGACGGTGGAAAAGGGCAATTGAATGCAGGAGTATCAGTTCTTAATGAATTAGGCATTGAAGGGATTTCCATCATCGGTCTTGCTAAAAGATTAGAAGAAATATTTGTTCCGGGAAAAAAAGATTCAATAATTTTACCGAAGAATTCTCCCCTACTAAAACTATTTCAAAGAATTAGAGATGAAGCTCACAGGTTTGCTGTAAGGTTACACAAAAAACAAAGACAGAAAAGGATGGTGGGCTCTATTTTGGATGATATTAAAGGTATTGGGCCTGCCACGAGAAATAAACTTTTAAAACATTTTGGGAGTTATGAAGGAGTAAAAAATGCTAATTTAGATGAATTAACTAATATAGTAGGGAAGAAAACAGCTGAAAATATTATTAAAAATGTAAAATAAAAATTGGGTTAATGTTAAGTATCAAAAGAAAAAGAGTGAATAAGTTAAATGTCAGAAAACCGAAAAAAACCATTGCTATTTGAAAAATTTCCAGATCTCGAAGCAAATATTCCTTGGATTAAACTTGCTCCTTTAAAAACCCCTGTTATAAATCTTAATCATCTCCAAGAAATGTTAGGTTTAGATTCTCTATGGCTTAAACAAGATAATCTTACGTCACCTATTTACGGAGGGAATAAAACCCGTAAACTCGAGTTCCTTCTCGCAGACGCTCTAGAAAAAGGATGTACGAAAGTAATGACGGTAGGCGGTATTGGTTCAAACCATTGTGTTGCTAATGCTGCTTTTTGTAATGAACTAAATTTAAAGCCTATTTCCGCGCTAATTGACCAACCTATAACTAATTATGTTCGAAATAATTTGCTGCTTGAATTGTATTTTAAAGCTGAGATTATCTATTCTCATGACCCTGAGGATCTTCAAAACAAGATACAATCGAAATTAAAAAATAATACCCGGCTTTACTTTCACGGACCAGGAGGAAGTACACCTCTTGGAATATTAGGTTTTGTTAATGCTGTACAAGAGTTAAAAGTCCAAGTAAATAATGGGGAAATACCCGAACCAGATTATATTTATACTGCTTGTGGTTCTATGGGTACAACGGCCGGTTTAACTTTAGGAGTTAAGTTGGCAGGATTAAAAACCATCATTTATGGCGTCAAAGTATCTGAATCACCTAGTATTAATGGAATTATTAGGTTGGCAAATAAAGGCTGGAAACTTTTAGTAAAAAATGATAAAAAAATCCCCAAAATAACATATGAACATTTACAATTAGACGGTGGATATTTTGGAGTCAGTTATGGGAAACCTACTAAAGAATGTCTTGAAGCTATTAAACTGCTCAAAGAAATGGAAAACATAACTCTTGAACCAACTTATACGGGAAAAGCAATGGCAGCTTTGATTGGAAATGCCGAAAAGGAAAATTTAAAGTTAAAAGATAAAACAATTTTATTCTGGAACACCTATAATAGTCACGATTTTTCGGAAATCTTGAATAAAATGGATTATCACGAATTACCCAAAGAGCTCCATTGGGCTTTTGAAAAACAAGATTTAGAAAAATAGGAAATCTACATTCTAATTAATAAAAAAGGTTTAAAATAAGAGCTAAGATTTATTCTCCCCAATCTTCGTCAGTGAGCTCTGCAATCTCTACGGAAACAGTATCTCCATCAATTTTAGTGATTTCTAAATCCACACCACAATCAGGACATGGAATGACCTCACCTTCGATTGTTCCTTCATCTAACTCAATCTCAAAATAACAAGAGGGACATTCAAATTTAGCCATATTTATCAAAACTTTTGTTTTTAACTTAATGAGTTTTTAATACATATACAGCTTTGTTAGTAAAAAGATATTTCAACAGTATCATCACTTACAATATCCTTAATTTTATCAACAATTTCTTTTCTCTTTTCCTTGTCTATAGAAAAAACATAATAGTTGGCAGGAATTCTCGCTATAGAATAAATCTGAACAGAATCTGGTTTTATTTTTTTAATTGCTTTAGCTAAGTTTGTTATGTTTATGTCATTGCTATTAGCGATAAAATCCTCTCTATATGAATTATAAATTAGGCTCTGAATTGCTAACTTATGAGATTTCGACATTTCTTTTTTTAATTTAACAAGAGATTCAATTATAGCGTCAATTTTAGGGGTTTCCCGATGTGGATTATTGGCTCTTTGAAAATCTTCAGGTGTGGCAGCATCTAATTTTGCTAATACTAACTCAAATTGCTTTACCTCTTGCCTAATTTCTTCTAAATATAAAGTACTAGAATTAGTAAAGAGAGTAATTATTGGTTTCCTGTCAATCCATTTTATTTTTTCTCTAACTTCTAAGGTAATCTTGAGGAAATCCAACAAGTTTCTGTTCAGACTCGGTTCGCCATTGTATCCAAATGTGATTGAATCCAAGTGGGGTACGTATTTTAAAATATCCTTTAACTCCTTCCTAAAATTTATAGAAGGAGGAGCCTTTATTCTATATTCGGGAGAAACTAACTTGTCTGTAGATCCAATTTCACAATAAACACAGTTATAGGTACATAGCTTAAATCTTGGTAAGATATCTACACCTAGCGAAAGACCTAATCGTCTCGACTGAAATGGACCATATGTGTACTCCCGCATTATTTTTTATTATAGTATATTTTTAATTTAAGTTTAGCTTTCTTTATATTAAATTAATTTTCATTGACTAAAAATTATTAAGATTTGTAAAAGTTAATAAAATGGAAACTAAAGAATTAATCTATCGTCAACTGCAAAAGGTATTAGACGAACGCCTACCAGTAGGATTTCCTGCAACAGATTCTGGGATAGAAATTCGTGTATTGAAACATCTCTTTACACCTGAAGAAGCTGAGATTGCCATACATTTAACCAATGCATCAGAATCATTAATAGAAATTCATGAACGAGTAATTCAGAGTGGATTATCAATAAATCTAAATAAATTGGAGGAAACTCTAGACGGATTGGTAAAAAAAGGCGCAATTGTAGGCGATAGTCAAGGAAACCACTATTCATTAATGCCGTTTGCGGTTGGATTTTACGAGACTCAATTGGATAAGCAAACAAAAGAATTTGCATCAGATGCTTATGGATATTTGAATGAAAAATTTTATCAGGAATTTCATCGTAAGGATACACCAGCTCAAATGCGTACGATACCGGTAGAAAAAAGCCTTACACTTGAGCACAATGTTAGTACCTATGATGATATTAAGGAAATCTTAAAGAACAAATCCCTTATTTCAGTAATGGATTGTGTATGCAGGCAATCTAAAGATCTTATGGAAGAACCATGCAAGTTAGGTGATATTCGTAATTGTTGTATTAATTTTGATGATTCTGCTAAACACTTACTTGAGGAATTTCCCTCAGCAAGAGAAATTTCAAAGGAAGAATTAATTAAACTTTTGGATAAATTTCAAAAAGCTGGTTTCGTTCTTCAACCGTTTAATGTTCAAAATCCTTCAGGTATTTGTGTCTGTTGTGGATGTTGTTGTGGGGTATTGCAAGCTGCGAAGCAATATCCACGCCCAGCTGAATATTACTCGTCAAATTATTACGCCAAATCTAATTCTGAACTATGCAATGGTTGTGAGACTTGTCTTAAACGCTGTCCTATGGAAGCTATTACAATGGTCGAAGATAAATCCGTAGTAGATTTAGATAGATGTATAGGATGTGGAAACTGTGTTCCTACCTGCGGAATGAAAGCTATGTCACTCCAAAAAAAGGAAAAAGAGATAGTTCCCTTCGAAAATACTGATGCTTTATACCAGGAAATCATGAACAAAAAGATAGGTTAAGAACATAAAAAATGATGGGAAAGATATTTTAATATATCCTTTAGCTGATTTTAAAATTTTAAATGACAAGATTTAATTAAAATTTTTAAAACTAATTAAAACCATAGATTTTCTACTTTCAATTATAATAGGTTAGTACTAATACTTTAATCGGCTCAATTGATAGCTTTATACTATATAACTACAACCTTTCCTGTATTTTTCAAATTTTTTTATATGAAAAATATTGCGATATGTTTAATTTTCGAGATTATCTAAGGAATTCATATAGCCGACTTCTTCACATTTGTCTGATATTTTATCAAACGTATCTCCCACTTCTTTAAATGTATGATACAAATCAATCTCTTCTTTATTTAATATATTATTAATTGCCGGTTTTAATGAATATAAAATTTCACCTACATTAAACAAAATTATTTTTATGATTTCTATGTCATTACGATTTTTCATATCATTATTGTTCTCTATTGTTTTTTTTTTTCTCATTTTTGAGCTTCTCCAAATTTGATTAACATCAATTATTTTAGGTTTTTTTTTAGTTTTTTATATATTTTTAATTATATAGTAGATAAGTTTAAAAATAATAAAATAAAAAAATTAAATTATATTTCTTTTAGACTTTAAATTTGCCTAATAACTTTCCAGCAGCTAGGAAATTTGAAGCTTCTTCTTTTCTCACAATATGATAAACATCACATTGATAGCATTTTGCCTATTTCTCAGCATGACTTCCTTGAATTTCATTATCACATAACGTGTTATAATACTGTTAATCTATCAACAATATTCATGACATCTTCCATTGCTGAGGTTTGTTGCTCTAAAAATGCCGATAGAATCTGAAATTCTATCATTTGCGCTCCTACTTCTTGACTAAACACTTTCGTCTACCTCATAAGTAGTTAATTTATTTTTCAACTCTTCAGCTAGAGTACCTAATTTATTTGCCGTAGCTGTAATCTCTTCCATAGAAGCAGTCTGTTCTTCGGATGATGCACTAATTCCTTCCATTGATGCTGAAGTTCTATGTATCCTCTCAATTATGTTGTCAATTTTTTCTTTTGTACCAGATACTGTACCTTTTGATTCCTCTGCAAGCTTGCGAACTTCACTTGCGACAACAGCAAACCCTCTACCATGCTCGCCAGCTCTACCCGCTTCTATACTAGCATTTAATGCCAATAAATTAGTCTGATCTGAAATGTTTGTTATAATATCCATTATTTTTTGAATATCACTTGAGTATTTCATAACTTCCTGAGTATCTATTGATATTTCTTGCGTACTTAATGATATCTCTTCGGCAGCAGCGTTTATTTCACTCGCACTTGCCGCTAATTCTGTTGCTATATTTGAAACATTGATACTCGTTTCAGAAGCTGTGAGTAACACATTTCTTAAAGTTGAACTAGTACTAACTAATTTCTGCTCAATGAGTGCAACAATACCTGTTACCATGAGAATGGTAACAAAGAAGAGTGTTATCCCTGAGCTGTACGCCCTTATACCACTCACTCCCAATGTTCTGAACACCGTTCCCATTAGGGTGGTGAATACTGCAATGCAAGTAAGACCCATAAAAGCGTGTGTAGGAGTCTTTTTCTTCAAATAAATTCTAAACAACATCGCTGAACTTATTATCGCAATAACTATTACAAAAATCTCCATACCAAGTATATATGGATTTATAGTGACTGCTGCTGGCATTACTTTTTTAATATGAGTGCCTGAAACACTATTTTTATAAAAAGTATTATAATATTCTCTTGATATTGATATAAATATAGATATTATAGCCAATACAAAAAGGAGATTGCTAACAATACTTATAGCGTTATTTGATCCGCCCATAGCTGTATTGGTAGCGGAAATTATTAATCCTACCGCTGCAAATAAAGTTGCGACAAACCATAACAGTAACTCACGACGTCCCCTCCTTAATGCTACATAGCCAAAAATTAAGCAGGCTATCGTTGCGATAATAGCAGACTCTATACTTAACTGTGGAATTGCTTGTTCTTCTACCATATTTTTTAACCTTTTTATGATTTTTTATATATTTTTAATTAGAGTTTTTTTAAGTATATATTTTATTAATTAATCAAGCAACTTATATATAAATATTTAGATTACAAAAAATAATACATATTTTGATTTTCTATTGTTTACAACTCATTAATTTTTAATTTTATGACAAATCTATTTTATTCATAATTTCTTTATACCTGGAGCGCAATGTTACCTCGGCAACTCCAATTATTTCGCATATCTCTTTTTGATTTATTTTTAGATTTTTAAGTTTTGAGGCTAAATATAGAGCGCCTGCACAAATTCCTTTCGGATTTTTCCCATTAATAATATCATTTTTAAGGAAAGAATTCAGTATTCTTATAGTTAATTTCTCTATCTCGAAGTTTAAACTTAATTTTGAAATATACTTAGGAATTAATGAAATAGGATTCATATTGGGTATTTTTAAATTAAAATTTCTAACTAAACTCACAGAACATAATTTTACCATCTTTTTAGTTTCTGGAGATTCTTTCAAAATTTCATTATAGGTTATGGGGATATTTTTCATTCTACATGCAAAATAAATACAAGCTGCAACCATACCTTTTATAGATCTACCTTTTATTATATTTATTTCAAGGGCTTTCTTATAAAGGTTAAATGCTAATTCATTTACATAATTAGGAAGATTTAATTTAGAACCTAATCTTTTTAATTCTATTATAGCTATGATTAAATTCTTTTTCTTTGAACTCAGATAAAAGCCTCTTGTAACAGCGCGCTTTAAGTCCGTGTTATTAATTTTTTTGCTATTGATAAAGGTATTTAATCCAACCTCGGGAAGTAAATAGGATATCGGTACTTCTGGTCTCCATCTTTTATTTCTTTCTTTTTCACTAAAGGTTTTTTTATCATTTTGAAAAATATTAAATTCTCTATCATCTATTATTAAACCACATTTTCTGCATACAATTTCACCTCTTTCCTTGACTATTATCGGTGATCCATCACATTCTGGGCATATCTCTATATATTTTAAACTTTCAGTAGGAGCTTTAATGTTTTATCACCTTTTTTTTTCATTTAAGGTGGTATTTATTTTATGAATTTGTTTTTTTAATTCCCTAAGACGTACGAGAAAAAATTTTTCGACTTGAATTAAATTTTTGCCCCTCCCAAATATTACTAAATGAATTAGAGATTCAGCAATCCAATAGAAAATTACTATTAAAATTCCGACATTTATTATTTTCTTATTAATCATTCTTGTACTAGTTTTCAAAGAGAGTTTTTTAAGATTTAATTAAAATTTTTAAAACTAAATTTAATGTTGATTTTTAATAATTGGTAGTTTAACAATAAAAGTAGCTCCTTTATTTCTACCTTCAGATTCTACCAAGATTTGACCATCATGTAAATCAACAATTTCTTTTGAAATATATAATCCAAGACCAGGACCTTCAATATCTACATCTAGTAGTTTACCATATCGCTCGATTTTACCGAATTTTTTAAAGATTTTCACCATTTCTTTTTCCGTGAGTCCCACACCCGTATCTTTTATAGTAATATAACTATAAGGTCCATTCTTTTTTAAACTAACATCTATATTGCCATTTAAAGGGGTATTCTTTATAGCATTTGAAATTATATTTGTGAGCACTTGCTTAATTCTAATTTCATCAACTTCTAAATATAATTCTTCAGGAAGTTCAATATTCAAGGAATGGTTTCGATTTACCGCTAAATGCTCTATATGTTTAATACTATTCTTAATGATTTTTACTATATTCATTTTATATTTATATACGTTCAATTTACCAGAATCTATTTGTGAGGCATCAAGTAAATTCTTCACCAATTCGTTCAATCTTCGTCCTCCTCTATGGATAATATTAATAAACCTCAAAATATCATTATCAATCCGCTCATTATAATGCTCTAGAAGTAATTCTGAACAACTAAATATTGATGTTAATGGAGTTTTTAATTCGTGTGAAACTCTTGTTATGAGTTCCTTCCTCATCTGATCAAGTTCTAATAATCTTTTATTTTCTTCTTTAACTATTTCTTCTGCTTTTTTCTTATCAGTTATATTCATTGAAAATCCAATGATCCCTATATTTTCGCCATTTTCATTAACATACGGAATTTTGTTCGTGAGGATCCATCTTGTTCCTTGTTCTGTTTCAAAAGACTCTTCTATGTTTAATTTTGGTTTACCACTATTTATAACTTCTAAATCATCATCCCAATATGCCTGAGCTATATCTTTGGGTAATAATTCAAATAGGCTTCTGCCTTCGATATCCTTTTTAGTCAGGTTAGTACCCTTAGTAACAATATCACTATTATGATAATCGACTACATTTTGATTTATGTGTATAAAATTATTATTCTTATCTTTATAAAAAACTAAGCCTGGAAGATGATCTAAAATCATCTCTAATTCATTAGCAATTTGTCTATATTGTATCTCTGATTCTTTTAATTTTTGTTCAGCCTTTTTCCGTTCAGTAATATCTCGACCTATAGAGACAATATATTTCAAATTCCCATGTTCATCTTTAATACTTGAACCGATATATTCAAACGGAATTGATGTTCCTTTCTTAGTGATTAGGTCCATTTCAACAGTGGTTTCAGCACTGGTTTCAATCTGGAGTGTAGCTTCTGCAGCTCGTTTTAGATCTTCTTCGTTGTAATACGATTCCGGTGCTTTCATAGATGAGATCTCCTCATTAGAATATCCACTAACCTCTCTGAAGGCTTTATTCCATCTTATTGCCTTTCCAGTATAAGGATCGAAAACAAAAAAAGTGTCTCTCTGCGCATCTAAAGCAGTTTCTGTGAACTTTTTTTCTCTAAGTAGATCTTCCTCAGCTTTCTTACGCTCGGTTACATCCATGAGAACTCCCGTAAGTTTTTGTTTTTCTCCAATAGAATAGAATGTTAACTAGCTCTTGGCATCTCTCATACCTGAATTCATCTTCTTCAATGATCTTTTGGAAAAATTCTTTTGTAGGCATATCATGCCACTTAAATTCTGTATCATTCATTTTGTTCATCCTCTTTTTGTTAATATTTATGTTTGTTTTTCCATATCGTTGGAAAATCGAATCGAATCAAAATCTTATTAATGTCATCTTTGATTGCTTCTAAAACTTTGTTCGAATGATCTAATTCGTCTATCTTGAAGATAATGTTAAAAACTTCTTGTAGCATTTGATATGTATCTTCATCTTGCCTAATAATCTGAATGTTATCAATTCTTTTGGCATAATCTGAATTTGGATTAATATTTTGTCCTCTTATCAATGTTTCGAATAATTCGTATGTTGCTTCTTCATTGCCTTCAAGAAATTGTTCATAGAAGATCTTGGCTGGATCATCTGCTTCATAAAGATTTGTTACAAATTTTGCTGCTTTCATATTTTTGTTCCTCCTTATTGTATTATTTTTTTTATTAATCATACTCTTTTTGTTGAAAAAAAAATGATACTAAAATATTGCAATATGTTTAATTTTCAAGATTTTCTAAGGAATTCGAATAACTCGCTTCTTCACACTTTTCTGATATTATATCAAACATATCTCCCACTTCTTTAAATGTATGATACAAATCAATCTCTTCTTTATTTAAAATATTATCAATTGCCGGTTTTAATGAATATAAAATTTCACCTACATTAAACAAAATTATTTTTATGATTTCTATATCATTACGATTTTTCATATCATTATTTTTCTCTATTGTTTTTTTTTTTCTCATTTTTAAGCTACTCCAAATTCGACTAACATCAATTATTTTAGGTTTTTTTTTAATTTTCTATATATTTTTACTTATATATTGTAGATAAGTATATATTTCTATTAATTAATCAAGCAACTTATATATAAATATTTAGATTATAAAAATGAATACACATAGTGATACATGTGATTATAATGATTAATTCTGAAAATTTGTTAAATATAATGAACTAAAATCAGTATAAAATAGAACATAATTAAAAAAAAAAAGGGGGTTATTAACCCCCTTAAGTGATAAATCTTTTACAACCTTGGTAGAGGTTATAAGCTTTAATTTTCTTCTTTTTTACCAAGTTTTGTATTTCCTGCATTAGTATCATCGGCAGCAAATCCTTGCAGAGTATTTTTCAAATCCTCAGCTAAAGTTCCCAGTCTATCAGCTGTAGCCGTAATTTCTTCCATTGAGGCTGATTGCTCCTCTGTAGATGCACTGATTCCATCAATTGAAGCGGTTGTGCTTTTGATTTTATTAATAATAAAATCAATTTTCTGGCTAGAATCTGTAACTGCACCCTTTGATTCTTCTGCGAGTTTCCGAACCTCATTAGCTACTACAGCAAATCCTCGGCCATGCTCTCCCGCTCTCCCAGCTTCTATACTAGCATTCAATGCTAATAAGTTAGTCTGATCTGAAATACTGGTAATCATATGCATTATTTTACTAATGTCATCTGATGACGCCATAATTTCTTGTGAATCTCTCGAAATTTCTAGTGAAGTAGATGCTATCTCCCCTGATGAAGCATTTACTTCCCCGGAACTTGCTGCTAATTCTGTTGCGATATTAGACACATTTACACTCACGTCGGAAGCAGTATTTATAACGTTCTTTAATGTAATATTAATATCTATCATTGTCTGTTCTAAATAGGCCACTAACGCAGTAAATAAGAAACTTGTAGCTAAAATGATAAAGACAGATCGGGCATATAATCTAATTCCTTCCACTCCCAAATCGCTCATTAAAGCGGTTATTATTGTAAAACCAGCGGCTACTAAAGATATACACATAAATGCATGCGTTGGGGATCTTTTATTTATATAAATCCGAACTAGCATTAATAGAGTAATAATTACAAGAACTCCTATTAAAAATTCTATTCCTACAATAATTGGACTAACTACAACAGCTGCAGCATTAATTCCCAAACTAAGCCTTTGCTTATCTTTGTAAAATGTTTGGTAATACTCCTTGAATACCGCTATGCATAATACTAGTATTCCCACTATGTAGAATAACATTGAGATCGTTCTCAGACCTTCCGAACTCATTACGCCATTAATGGCCCCTGCAACCATTCCTATTGCTATTATTACATATGATACAAGCCACAATAACAAATCCTTACGTTTTCTACAAACTAATCCTAAAACAATCGCCGCAGCAACTCCTATAACAGCTGAGACTATTACCAATTCAAATCCTAATTCAACCATAACTATTCACGATATATTTATTTATTTATTTATTTATTCTTTCTACTAATTACATATAAACTTTTTAACACTAAAAATAGAAATAAACCATTAAAGGGGGTCGTTAAACCCCCTAAAAGAAAGGTGAAATTAATAAGCCTAATTAACCTTATTTTGGTTTTTTATATATTTCTAATTAGAGGTTTTTTATAAGTATATATTCTTATTAATTAATCAAGCAACTTATATATAAATATTTAGATTACAAAAAGAATACATATAGTGATACATGTGATCCTAATAAATAATTCTGAAAATTTGTTAAATATAATAAACTAAAATCAGTATAAAATAGAACATAATTTAAAAAAAAAAAAGGGAGTTATTAACCCCCTTAAGTGATAAATCTTTTACAACCTTGGTAGAGTATATAAGATTAATAGTGTTAAATAAGACTTAATTCTCTTCCTTTTTAAGAGGTTTGGTACTTTCTACTTTTATATCTTCGGTACTAAATTTTATTAGAGTATTTTTCAAACCCTCAGCTAAGGTTCCCAGTCTATCTGCCGTAGCCGTAATCTCTTCCATTGAGGCTGACTGCTCCTCTGTAGATGCACTGATTCCATCAATTGAAGCGGTTGTGCTTTTGATTTTATTTATAATAAAATCAACTTTCTGGCTAGAATCTGTAACTGCACCCCTTGATTCTTCCGCAAGTTTCCGAACCTCATTAGCTACTACAGCAAATCCTCGACCATGCTCTCCTGCTCTCCCGGCTTCTATACTAGCATTCAATGCTAATAAGTTAGTCTGATCTGAAAGACTTGTAATAATATGCATTATTTTCCGTATGTCATCTGATGACTCCATAATTTCTTGTGAATCTCTTGAGATTTCTAATGAAGTAGATGCTATCTCCCCTGATGAAGCATTTACTTCCCCGGAACTTGCCGCTAATTCTGTTGCGATATTAGACACATTTACACTCACGTCGGAAGCAGCATTTATAACGTTCGCTAATTTAATATTAGTATTTACCATTGTCTGTTCTAAATAGGCCACTAACGCAGTAACTAAGAAGAATGTCCCTAAAATGATAAAGACAGCTTTGCCATATAATAAAACTCCTTCCACTCCATAATTGCCCAATATAGCGACTATTACTGTAAAAATAGCGGTTATTAAAGACAAACACATAAAGGCATGCGTTGGGGATCTTTTCTTTATATAAATCCGAACTAGCAATAGAAGAGTAAAAAGTGTAAAAAATAATATTAACCAAGATAATAGGCTAATCATTGGACTAACTACAACAGCTGCTGCATTAACTCCCAAACTAAGCCTTTTCTTATCTTTTAAAAATGTTTGGTAATACTCCTTGAATACTGATATGCATAATACTAGTATTCCCACCATGTAGAATCCAGTTTCGATCGTACTCCGACCTCCCTCCGGATTTATTACTATATTAATGGCCGCAGAAATCATTCCTAATGCTATTAATCCATATGATACCAACCACAATAACAAATCCCTACGTTTTCTACAAACAAATCCTAAAACAATGGTCGCAGCAATTCCCATAAAGGCTGCGACTATATGCAACTCTAATGTTGATACAACCATAACTATTCACGATATATTTATTAAATTTCTTTTGATTTTTTACATATTTTCTATTAGAGATTTAATAGAAATATATATTTTATTAATATATCAAACAACTTATATAAAAATATTTGGATCACAAAAAAGAATACATATAAAGTTAAATATAATAAACTAAAATCAGTATAAAATAGAACATAATTAAAAAAAAAAAGGGGTTATCATAAATAATAATCCCTTAAGTGATAAATCTTTTAAAACCTATGGTAGAGTTTATAAGCTTTAATTCTCTTCCTTTTTACTAGGTTTGGTACTTCCTACATTAGTATCATCGGTAGCATAATTTAGTAGAGTATCTTTCAGATCCTCAGCCAAATTGCCTAATCTATCTGCTGTAGCTGTAATCTCTTCCAATTTATATATAAATATTTAGAATACAAAAAGAAATACATATAGTGATACAAATGATCATAATGAATAATCCCTAATATTTATAAACTCCATTTAATAAATATATTATTGAGATTGATTGAATAAAATATATATTTGTTCTAAGTGAAAAATATATAATTTATAGAAAATGACTGAAAAAACTGAAGAAGTAACAAAAAGATTTTCTTTTTTGTTGACGGATGATGAGAAATTAAGCTGGAAATCATTCATAGAAAAAAATAATATATCAACTATATCAAAACTTCTAAGGGAGAGTGTTGATTTTTACCTAAAAAATTATTCCACGCTTGAATTTTTCAGAGATTTTTCAAAATCCATTCATGATTTAAAAGGACCTCTAACCAATATAGAAGTTATCTGTGAAATTTTGTTAAAAGAAAAAAAAAGTGAAATTAAATGGGAAAATCTGTCGTTTATAAAGGATATTCTTGATCAAGCTGAAATCCTTCAAGAACGAATTGCTAATTTAAATAAGTTGGATACAGGAGAAGTACCTGATTTTGACATTTTAATAGTTGATGATGATCCACTAATAAATAAAATTTTAATCCATTTTTTTGAAGATAATGGTTATAAATGTAAAAAAGCAATCAATGGAGAAGAAACTTTAGAAATATTAAACAATTCGCATCCGAGGTTGATTTTATTAGATATTGTACTTCCAGACATAAGTGGATACGATGTATGTAAAAAAATCAAATCAAACCAAGATTTAAAAAACATACCAGTCTATTACATAACCGCGCTTTCTGCCTCTGAAGTAGAGGAACAAACTAAAGATACAGCTGCTGATGGGTATATCCTTAAGCCTTTTAAATTTGCTAAGCTAGAACAGTTGTTTTATATTATGAAATAGCAATTATATTTTTTGACTATAATTTATTTGAATAATCTAATAGTAAATATAGACCCTTTATTTCTCCCCTCAGATTCTACGAAAATGTTACCATTATGCATCTCAACTATTTCTTTTGAAATATATAGTCCTAAACCAGATCCTTCGATATCGACATCTAAATTCATTCCATATCTCTCAATTTTGCCGAATTTTTGAAATAGTTTCTCTCCTTCATTTTTAGTTATTCCAACACCCGTATCTTTTATTATAATATCAATATAATTATCAGTTTCAGTAAAATCTATGTAAATTTTTCCTGCAGGAGGAGTATTCTTAACAGCATTAGATACGAGATTTGTAATAGCATGACCAATTCTAATTTTATCTACTTCTAAAACAAATTCATCTGGTAAATTAAGTTCAAGATTTTGATTCCTACTTTCCGCTAAATAGCTTAGTTCTTTAACGGAATCTTGAATTATATCAACTATGTTAGCTTTTTCAATTCTTAATTCAAACTTATTTGCATCTAGTTTTGAGATATCTATAAAATTTACAACTAATTCTGTTAGCCTTAAACAACCCTTATTAAGATATTCAACAATTTCAGATACGTCATCTGACATTATTCCTTTAGATTTGGATAATAAGAGTTGAGTTGCTCCAAACATAGAAGTTAAGGGAGTTTTTAATTCATGAGAGACTCTGTTAATTATTTCATTTCTCATTTTATCTAACTCTAATAGTCTTTTATTCTCTTCTTTAATTAATTCTTCTGCTTTTTTACGTTCTGTAATGTCTTGTGTTATTCCAATTATTTTATATTCATCACTTATTTTTACACGCCGTCCTGATGAATTTACATAAATATAATGTCCGTTTTTATGTTTTCTTCTGAAATCTACAGATTGAAATTCACCTGATTGTAATATTTTATTAAAAGTGATTAAGGCTAATTCTAAGTCATCCGGATGAATAAATTCTCTCACATTAATGCCAATCTGTTCCTCTGGTCTATATCCAGAAATCTCATATATTTGAGGGCTCATATATTCTACATTTCCATTTTCATCTAATTCAAAAATAACTTCATGAATATTATTTACCAGATCTCGGTATTTTTCTTCGGATTTTTTTAATTGTTGCTCAGCTTTTTTCTGTTCGGTTATATCTTGGAGAATAGCTTGAAAGAATTTTTCTTCTTCTATTGTGACATAAGAGATTCCAGTTCTCACTATTGCTGTAGTTCCATCTTTCTTTTTAATTTCTAATTCTTGCGGTTTTACACTAGCCTCTGATGTTATAGCTTGAAATCTCTTCTTTAACGTTTTAATCATACTTTCCGAATAAAAGGGTAATTGTAAGTAGTTTTGACCTATCAATTCATCTTTGGAATAACCAAATATTGTCTCAGTGGATGAATTGCATTCAACTATTTTTCCTGTGAAATCAAATAATATAATCGCATTTGTTGATTGTTCAAAGATATTCCGAAATTTTTCTTCCGATTCTTTTAATTTTTGTTCCGTGATTCTTTTCTCTGTAATATCGTTTCCTACGGATAATATACCAATAAAGTTATTATTCTCGTCTTTAATTGCTGAATTTGCCCATGAAATCCATATTTTTTTTCCAGATTTCGTAATGTTTTCATTTTCATTTGTTTTATATTTTTCAGGATGTTTAAAGACTTCATTTACCATCAGTTGCAAATCTCTTCCAGAAGATTCAGTTTTAGGAGCAATACTTCCAATTACATTTCTTCCAAGTATTTCATCTTTATTATATTCAAAAAATCTCTCACCGTATTCGTTTATAAACAAAATATTAGCATCTTTATCCAATCTTATAATAATGCTATTAGCATTATTCACTAATTTTCGGTATTTTTCTTCGGATTCGTTTAATACTTTTTCTGCGTTTTTACGTTCGGTAATATCCATCACAGTGGCGAGATCAGCTAAACCATCCCCATAAGGAAATGTTTTAGAATCGATTTCTAACCAAATAATCTCCCCTGTTTTTTTAAATACTCTAAATTGATAATTTTTTATGACTTCTACTTTTTGTTCATATTTTCTTCTAGCGAGTTCTATTAAATCCTCAACATCTTCAGGATGAATTATTTTAAAAAAACCCTCGAGTATCCAATTTTCTATTTCTTCTCTTGTATACCCAATAATGTCTGCAAATTTCTGATTCGAATATGTAAAGTTACTATTCCAATCTTCGATTATCAGTATACCCATATATGATTGTTCAGTAATAGTTCTAAATTTCTGCTCAGATTCTTTTAGTTTTTGTTCAGCTTCCTTTTTTTCAGTAATATCGACACTAACATTCATCCTTGCTGATCTCCCATTATATATAATTGAACGACCATACAGCTCAAGCCAAAAAATCTCTCCGTTTTTTTTGACCATTTTAACTTCTTCATGTAAAGTTGTTTTTGCTTCATCTGATCGAATAGTTCTCATTAAATCTCTAAATTGTACTCTAAAATCTGGATGAACTACATTAAGGAAATTTTCAGGTTCCCATTTCTCGACTTCTCCTCTTGTAATTCCGATATAATCTAATAAACGTTGATTTACGTATTTTATTTGGCTATCTTGAATAATAGATATTCCTACTACAGATTGATCTGATAATGTTCTGAATTTTTCTTCAGATTCTTTAAGCAATTTTTCGGACTCAAATTTCTGAATTATTATTCCCATTTGCTTACCAATCGCCACTAATAAGTCTAATTTATTTTGAGAGAGAATATGATGATCTGGAGAAGCGATGTTCATGCTTCCCACATATTCATCCTTTGAACGAAGTGGAATGATTGTGGCTGAAAATATACCTAATTCTTTTGAACCCTCCATAAATTCCGAGAAATCTTCAATGTAAAATGGATCATTCCTGTTAAATATGGTGTTAAAAAGACCTTCAGATATGTCAACGTCTTCTACTGCAGCTACAAAGTCAGCATGAACATTTTTATGAAACACTAATATATTATGTTGAGTCTCAACATCATAAAGATAGATTCCTCCTCTATCGAATCCCACTATATCCAAAATTTGATCATAAGATTTTTCCAAAAACTCTTGAAGACTTGTAGATTCATTTCCTAACGTGATAACCCTATTCAAAGCTGACAATTCTTCACTTTTTTCTTTTAATTTATTTTCAGCATTCTTACGTTCTGATATATCATCAAAACCAGTGATAAATTCCCCTTTTCTTGGAGAAATGACAGAGATATTAAAGTGTTTATCCATCGGAGGAAAATATGCTTCAAATGAAATAGCTGCTTGCGTAGCTGCAACTTTTGAAAAAATGTCTAAATAAGGGGCATCGCTAACTTGGTATATTTCTGTAGCTCTTTTATTTATCACTTTTTCCTTTTTAAGAGACAATATTTTTTCATATGTTGGATTAACATCTATTATCTCATAATTAACTGGATTTCCACTCTCATCATAAATAATTTTATGATAAGCAATTCCACTAGTAGAATTATTGAATAAAACTCGAAATTTAAACTCTGATTCTTTTAACTCTTTTTCTGCTTCCTTTCTATCAGTAATATCAATAAATGATTGTTGTGATGCTACTCTTCCTTTGTATTCAATAACCGTAGCAAAAATTTCTATGCACCTTACTTTTTTGTCTTTGCGTATTATACGATATTCATATCGATCTGGTACCAATATACCTTCCATACGCTTTTTATGACGATTTAAAACTAGTTCTCGGTCGCCTGGATGTATTATTTTAACAGAATCTTCAGTGGACATAGTAAGTATATCTTCAATAGAATATCCCAAAATTTTAGCAAAAGCAGAATTAGCAAACATTACTCTCAAATCCTGTATTATGGCAATTCCCTGGATGGAATTTTCAACTAAGATTCTATATTTTTCTTCCGATTCTTTTAATTTTTGTTCAGCTTTTTTTCTTTCGGTGATATTTTGTGCAATCGAGATAAGGTACTGTTTTCCGTCCATTTCCACTAAATCAAATGAAAATAGGCCTACTAGGGGGTCATTATTCATGTTTTTAAAGTTTAATTCATAATTAATAACCTTCCCCTTTTCCATTAGCTCATCAATTAGGAAATCTCTATCTTTAGGATCTTGATATAAGTCTATAGCTGATTTTCCGATGATATCTTCTCGTGTGGTTTGAATTGTTTCTAAAAACATGTCGTTAACCTCAACGTAGGTCCCATCTTCCACTTTTGAAATCGCACAAAGATTCGAATTCATGTAAAATGCGGTGGAAAATCGCTCTTCAGACTCTTTTAATTTTTGTTCAGCCTTTTTC
>Ga0114923_10001049_pt1 | contig 19521 bp, 25 predicted proteins | sample SumtaG_FD_89578 | JGI IMG/M metagenome (GOLD analysis project Ga0114923, IMG submission 89578) | Deep subsurface microbial communities from Indian Ocean to uncover new lineages of life (NeLLi) - Sumatra_00157 metaG | ecosystem: Environmental > Aquatic > Marine > Oceanic > Sediment | place: near...
ACTAACTAAATTTTAGCATGTCATTGACTTGGATATAACTAGGTTTGAGGGAATGGTTTTCATGTAAGGGACTTTCGTATAAAGGGTTTCCTTTCGAGAGTCCCCATTTGTTTAGGCGATCCCTATAATCAGATTTATTGTAAGAAATGATAACAGCTCTAGCAAAAAAACTGAGCCGAGGATCGTTAGAAACAATCCCCGTTTCTTGTTGGGCCAGTAAAGATAAGTAACAATCAAGCCGGCAATAAGAAAGGTAAAAATTCGGGGTATTGAACTAAAAAGAACCCAATAAGGCATTAAATATAAAGCTGCCCACATGGGTCCAAGATATAAACCCAACCAAAGGAAAGTTGAAAGCGCCATTGCTCCGAGGGTAATAACAATAAGCTTTAAAACTCGTCGCAAGTCCTGTCTGTAAGACGGATTGATCACAATTGCCCCAAGTCCGGTAAATATCGACAGCATTATAATTAAAAAGGGTAGAAAAAAGAAATAGTTGAGGAGGAACTTAACATGGGGGGAAAACATTATCAATATAGTTGCTGCAAGCACGGGCAATATTAGAACTAAGCAGGGAAGGAGCACTGGTTTTAAATCTTTTTTATAGATCGCCCACACCATGATTGTACCAAGCCCAACAAATGTTAAAAGCAAAACAGTCAAGATGGGAAGATATCCCAAAATGGGGAAAAGCAACCAAAGCATAGCTGTCCCAAACAAGCCCAATAGTATAATTAACAACGGGGAACTCACAAAAAGAACAACCCCCGCAATAACAGCAATAAGTGTTGCAATCCCCTTTCCTATCGGATTCGACTTCATTTTTACAAAATTTCTTTGTACCATTTTTTGATCACCTCTTTAAATTGTGAGGAAACTCCAGGATACTCATTGAAGAAAAAATATCCAACGGCTTTATCTTTCCCTCTTTCAAAAACTATCTCATAAGCTCTGGTAATATCCTCTTTGCCCGGGACTGTATGTTTTACTTCCCCAAGAACTATCTCAAAAATGCCACTTTCGATATCAGTTTGACCATGATCCTGCCATGAACCAAATTCAGTAACCATTACCCCTTTGCAACTATCCCTTTGACAAAAACCAAGAGCTTTATCTAGCTCACTATCAACATGTCGAGAATATTCTTCTGATGTCGCATTTTCATCCATGCCAATGGTAAATCCAATATAGTCATATCCCAATAAGTTCACATCTCGAACTTCAGCCCCTTTCCAAATAACCTCACCACTGTATACCCCCCTTATTTTAGAAAGAATCTCTTGTGCCCATTTCGAAGTATCTTCTCCAAAGTTCGGTTCATTCGAGGGAGCAAAAAACTCAACTCCATACCTTTCCGCCATTTTGGCCGTCTCAATAATATGAAGCGTCCAATATTCCGAATCTTTATCTACCCCCTTAAGATAAGGCCCTGAAAAATCTGTAGTTAAAGCAACTTTCAAACCATTTCTGTGAGCTGCCTGTATAAGGTTAACTGTACCTTCGCCTGGGTCACCTCGAGTAAAAATTGTATTAAACCCCATTTTCTTCATCTCGCTAAAATGACTGGGTAAGACAATTGGGTACCACGCACCTTTGTAGGTTTGTACTTTGGTTTCTGGTGGGGAGCTTGAGTAGAGGTAAAGGGTCGGGCCCAGTAAAATTAAATATATTATAATTGGAATAGACACCCGAGGGCTTTTGATAAAATTTCTGATTTTCTTTGTTAGTGTGTTAGAAATTTCTTTAGTTATAGGTTGCGTCGCTTGTTTGGTAGGAATTTGTGGAGCAGCACCTTCCATTAGTAAAATCTTAACACACCTCAGCATAGAAGGTTCCAGTAAGAACGGACTGGCTCCCCAGTGTTGATTTGAATATAACTAGGTTTGTGGGGGTGGTTTATTTTCGCTTTGTTTCTTAACAATTACTACAAGTTGGTGCGTATTAATCAATGAATTTAAAGGTTGATAGAATCTCTTTAAACGAGTCAAGTGATAAAGAACTAGTTGCAAATTCTGGTGAGATACAGTTTTCGTCACCGCTGATTGTCGCCTGTAGATACCCCTCAGGTAGATCGGATAGCTCTATTGTTTCTGGTGTAGGTTTTAGTATCTCAATATTGAATCCTTGAACTTTATTTGAAACGTTGCCGACTACCTTACAAGTTCCCGTCCTACAAATATCGACCTGGTCATAAATAATGTCGAGATCCCGCCAGGACACCTCGAAAATTCTCCCGGGGAGTTCCCAAACTAGTGTGTCAGTTCCTTCTGCAACTTCCCAATTTGCAGGAACGGTGATCTCGAAACCTAATACGCAAATTCCCCAAGATTTATTGAATCTGTAGAGCTCTTTATCCGATTCCCCCACGTTCTCTTTTGTTAGGTACGTAGTCTCTTTATTAGGAGGAGTTTGAAAGTTTTGAACAAGGGCAAATACTAGTAGCGCGAACAGCAGCAGGGACAGCAAAATTACACCCTTTTTAATCACAATTTGAGTTTATCATCGGGTTTATAGAGATTCAATCTTTACCCCAAACGTCATTGCCTCAGGTTTCCCCACTCACCACATACCTTACCTCAGTACTGATTTGAATATAACCAAATTTGTGGAGGTGGGTTTGGTTGGTAAGACGAAGGAAAAGATAGGAAGGAATTTTCAATAATAACTTAGATACTCCAAAGTCTTTTGTTCCGTTTCCTTTGTTTGTTTTTCAGTCAGGTCCAATTTGAGAAGGTGTTCCATCCTACCCAAAATACTTCCCAGGCTCCATTTAAGGTCATAATAACAAACTAATTTTTCATTGTACGTATCTGCCCCACTTTTGTTGAGGTAATCATCAGGGGAGAAGTGTTTATTACCTTTTAAAAAATTTAAGTCGCGTTCTTTTGGCGCAAGCATGGTCCCATCCCAGTCGGTTAAAACAATACCCGACTCAGTTTGTATTATGTTTAATCCAGTTACATCTCCGTGAGTGACTATATTTTTAATTTTGGCATCTTTAAATTTAGTAGCTAAGGAATCAAATTGTTTCAACATTGTGGTAATTTTTCCTTCGTTGTTTTTTAACAGTTTATTGGATGCGGCATTTCGCTCTTTTTTTAGATCTTCAAACCGTTCAGTGTAATTACATGAATATTTTTCAGTAGGGAGGGGGGTTGTAATACGGTTTGATATTTTATACAGATCAGCTAGGATGCTGGTTAACTGTGTAATTATATTTTTTGGTAATTCAAGATTTGTACATGTTAGTACCACACCCTCCACAAATGGATATATGTATATCTTGCCTTTCTCAAAATCAAATTCCGTGATGTTATCAATGGAAATAGGAGGAACTAGATAATTTATTCCAAGCTGATGGAGCTCTATAAGAAGTTTATTTGCTGTAGCTAAGTGATGAATCACGTCCTTTTTTGCGGAATATTTTACGAAGTATCTTTTTCCTTCGCCAGACGTTACTTTAAAGGATTCGCTTTCTTCTCCTACAGGAATTCTACGCAGTTTTCCTACACTGATTTTATAATTATTTTTAATGGCTTCTATAATCCTACGTTGGAAATTATCGGTTGAAACTTTTGGTTTCATTTTTATAGTATAACTCAAGACAAAGGAATTTATAATGTGATTACTTGTTGTAATTAAAGGGAAAACAAGATGATGGCTCCTCCGGCGGGACTCGAACCCGCAACCTGCCGGTTAACAGCCGGACGCTCTACCAGTTGAGCTACAGAGGATTATTAAAAGATCAGTAAACCTATTTTATATCATAAGTTGGATTGTGGCTTTTGAAATTATATCAAAGTTACTTCGCTACAGGAGGTGTTTTAGTTGGTGGGGCAGTTGGAGCCACCACTTTTTGCGCTTTGGTTTTGGAAAGCGCCGATACCACTATTACTCCAAAAGCGAGGTTAACAATAGAAAACCAAGGACCGGGAATAGAAACAGATGTTAAAACAGACAAAACCTTTATTAATAATGGTAGCGTCATGGTGTGAATACTAATCTGATAAAGTTTTGAAAACTTAATATTGGCCTTTGTAAAAACTCCATACAATAACAAGAATAATCCAATAATTGCGAGATAAGCCGCTCGAAGCAAGAAATTTTCAATAAAAGTTATTAAGGCTGTGAAAAACACAATTGTATGTGGCGCATACTCAGTAAGATTTTCTATATTCACCATAAGACTATCGAAATCATCGTGTGTGATCTTACCTTCAGGAAGATCATCTAGTGGTAGAACCTCCATTTTGCTGTCACCTTTAATTAAGGCATTAGCTCGGTTCAATAAAACAAACGTATCCCAATTTTTAAAATCATCAATAGTACCTTCTTTGTCAAAAACGATTAAATTTGTAGGAATACCTTCACCCCGCATACTCATGGGCAGCTGAACAACAAAAGGCTCCTCTTTGTTTATATACCACTCGTTATTTTCCACCCAAATTTCTAAATCATCTGGATAGATTCTTTTTACTTCCGCGAGTGTATTTCCAACAAACTCTTCCGCTTTCGGTGTTACAGTGGCAGAAACAAAAGCTGTGACGATAATGGTGCTTAAAAAAGCCAATACTAAGAAGTATTTAATTGAAAACGACAACGGAACATCAACAACGTCTTTGTAATATTTAATCGAAGTTATACTTTTGTAGAAAGTGTAAAAGAATGTTCTAATCTTACGCACACAAAAATTTTACCATTTGTTTGACAATTTTAATATATAGATTACCATCTATACATGTTGAAATCTCGTTGTACAAGATGTATGGGTGTTTTAGGAATACCTTCCAGAATGAAAATATACAAATATTTAAAAAATATAAACAAAAGCAGGGTGTCAGAAATTGTGGATTTGGTTAACCTGACTCAGCCCACTGTTTCTTACCACTTAAGTGAAATGAAAAAAGCTGGGCTTTTAATAAGCGAAAAGAAAGGCAAGGAAGTATTTTACAAAATAAATCGTAATTGTGTGTTAAAAGGGGTAAATTTTTAGTGGATTACAAAAAGGTACAAAAAGAGTTCCCAATATTAAGTAGAAAAATAAATGGGAATAGGCTTGTGTATTTAGATAATGCTGCCACTACACAAAAACCAAAAGTGGTAATTGATGCGATTTCAAATTTTTATTCAGAATATAATTCAAACATTCATCGTGGAATTTGCACGCTTAGTGAAGAAGCAACCAAGCTTTATGAAGATTCAAGAAAAAGGGTGGCAAATTTTATTGGGGCAGTCAATTCAGAGGAAGTGGTGTTTACACGAGGCACTACACACTCGTTAAATATAGTTGCAAATTGGGCGAAAACTATTTTAAAAAAGGGTGACGTCATTTTGACCACAAAAGCTGAGCACCACAGCAATCTGATCCCTTGGAAAATTATTGCAAAAGAAACTGGTGCAAAACTAGATTTGATTGAGGTAGACACGAATGGGATGATTTCTATCAATTCGTTTAAAGAAAGGCTAACCAGTAAGGTAAAACTCGTCCCAATTTTCCATGCCTCAAATGTTACAGGGCAGGTACTTCCCGTAAAGGTAATTTCTAAACTGGCAAAGAAGGTTGGTGCTTACGTTGTTGTAGATGGGGCTCAAGCAGTTCCACATTTTAAGGTGGGTGTTCAAAATTTAGAATGCGATTTTTACGCGTTTTCTGGTCATAAAATGTTGGGACCTACAGGAACCGGTGTTTTGTGGGCAAAAAGGGAATTGTTAGAAAAAATGGAACCTAGCGAATATGGTGGAGGAATGGTTTTAAGCATAAGTGGGCAAGAAATCGAGTGGGCCAAAGTACCCCAAAAACTAGAAGCCGGCACACCAAACATTGCCGGAGTAATAGGGTTAGGAGCAGCAATTGACTATTTGGTTGAAGTTGGAATGGGTAGTATTCAAAAACACGAAAAAGATTTACTAAAATATGCACAGGAAAAGTTGGGCGAGATCGAAGACTTGAAAATTATTGGTCCGAGCAGTATCGAGGACAGATCCGGGTTAATCTCATTTGTAATTGAGGGCCTCCATCCGCATGATATCGCTTCAGTTTTGAGTTCACAGGGGGTTTGTGTACGTGCTGGCCGGCATTGCACCATCCCACTCCACAAAAGATTAGGGATTCCCGCGTCGACCCGTGCAAGTTTTTATTTATATAACTCAAATGAAGATGTAGATAGTTTAGTTGCTGGAATAAAGAAAGCAATTAGTATATTAAAATGAAAGGATTTTATTATGCCAAATTTATTTAGTAAAAAAGTTATGGACCACTACAAAAACCCTCGAAACAGGGGGGAATTAAAAAACCCAACTGTAAGCATTGATGCCGTGAATCCGGTGTGTGGTGACTGTACAACCGTACAGTTAAATATTAATGATAGCGATGTGATTTCGGACGCTAAGTTTGAAAGTTTGGGATGTGCGATAAGCGTTGCCTCGGCTTCCATACTTACAGAGCATGTCAAGAACAAAAAGATCTCGGAAGTTAAAAAACTTACAGATAAAGATTTAGTGAAGATGATGGAGGCTGAACTGACTCCTGCAAAAGTTGCGTGTGCCACAATGTCGGTAGAAGCTTTGCAGAGAGCTCTTAAATCGTATGAAAAGAAAAAAGATAAATAAAAAAATGAAAATCAGTGAGGTTATCAAAAAATATCCCACTACGATTGAAATTATGGTTAATTATGGTTTGCATTGTGTGGGGTGTGGCATGAGTGCATATGAGTCGATAGAGGAGGGTGCTGAGGTTCACGGTCTTACAAAAAATGATATTAATGAAATGGTAGGTAAAATGAACGAGATAGTTGAATAGATGCTAAAATTTACGCATGAATTACCGAATCACATCCGATAATATTAAGATTTCTCCTAGCATGAGGATGTTAACCAAGGAGAAGTTTATAAGAATAGAAAAGAGACTTAAGAGTGTACCTAAAGGTTCAAAATCGGTTCGTATTGTTATGAATACTCCGAAGGTGGAAAATAAGTTTACTGTTAAGACAACGGTTAAGGTTAAAGGTAAGAAATATTTCTCGGATGACACTAATGATTCCTTGGAACATGCGATAATAGGCACCGTTAATAAGATATTAAGAATGATGAATAAAGATAACTTAGGGTGATTAGCTCAGTTGGTAGAGCGTTCGTCTTATACACGAATGGTCCCTGGTTCGAGTCCAGGATCACCCACCACGCACCGTGCAGTGTATGGTGAGCCACGTGTATATTTCCACACAAGCTTTTTTTATATTGTCGTATAAAAATTGATCGTATTCTCCAGCTACCAGAGCTGGTAACGGAATCCAAAACATATCTATTATTTCGCTGTCTTTCTTGTTTCTTTTTTGTATTTTTTTGTAGGTTGGTAGCCATGGAAGAAGAAAGACTGTATCTACGTTATTTTCCCATTTGAGCACCAGTCTTTTGGAGCAGCATAGTGACAGTGTTATTTGCTCGATAGTTTTTTGGTCTATGTGTGTTTCTTCTAACAATTCCCTGGAGGCAGTTCGAAAAATATGGAAATCCTCTTTTTCGTACATGCCACCAGGAAGCATTAGTTTATTGTTAAACAGTTTTTGAACGAGAACCTTCGGGGTTTTTCCACTTTCTCTTAAAAATGCGATTCTTATATACTTCATTCAAGATATTTAATCAATCTAGATACTTTTACCCGGAGCTTTTTGGCCATTTTTCTGACGATTTCATCTCCTGGATTGTGGCCCGATGACTCGATTTGCCATAGAAACGTTCTCGTAATACCGAGACTATTAGCCATATCCATCATTGATATTCCCCTTTCTTCACGTAAATCTCTAAGTTTTTTGACAAGGTCAAAATCCCTTTTCTTCACAATGACTTCGAAAACAAATCTTCCGATATTAAATTTCATCATATCTCTCCTTTCAGTTGGACATTGTTGACCTATTATCTTATTGGATGATATCTTGTGAAGGCGATAGATTCTTGACTAATATGCTCATTCATTTTGGACATTTATGGGACGAGTTATAAAACATTCATTAATCGAAAAACTGCCAACAAATCACTTTGGTAAAGTGGGGGCAAAGGTATTACAAGGATTGTTAAACGGAAGTTGCTATGGTGTGTATGGACTTCCTGGATATGGAATGGAGTTTTTTGCAAAACACATCCTTTTCAGGTTGGGAGAACAGTCGCGTGATTTGCATATTTATCTCGTTAACAACGAACTAGATGTAGACAAAGTGAGAGATCTGAAAAGGTTTTTGGCTAATCTTACAGGCAACACATTTTTTGATTTGTTAACAACCCAAGATTTTTTGAGAAACAATAAAGTTGTTGTTATTCTGGGTGAGGTGCTTTCACCAAGAGATATTCCCTTTTTTAAATTTCTAAACTCTCTAAGGTGGTTAGAAAAGAAAAACTTTTGTGTGCTGACTGTCGCCAATTACACTTTATTTACACAACTGGATATTTATTTGAGTATTGCACCCGATGTTTTCTACCCAATAGAGAGAATCGACAGCTTTAATTTAGAAGGAACAAAGAGGATAATCAATTTCAATAACAGAGAGTTTAACTGGCAGATACCCCCGGAACTATCCGGCAAAATTCATAACTTAAGCGGCGGTAATCCCGCAATTACCAAATACATATGCATGGCTCTTTACGAGGAAGGACAAGAGTTACTAAACATTCTGAATATGTTGGTAACTACGCAACCTCTCAAGAGAAGGTTAGATGATATTTCTGATTTGATTCCACAGTTGAACATTAAAGAGCAAGGTGGTTTGGGTTTAATAGACAGTAAGGGTGTTTTATTTTCTGAGTTATTAAAAATACACGTAAGTTTAAACACTTCGGATGAAGTTTTAAAACTGTTTCCAAAAGTAACAGCTACGGAGCACAGAATACTAACGTATATGTTTCAAGTTCCAGGGAAGGTTATAAGCAAGGAGCAACTATCTATTTTGTTAGGCCAAGATCTGGATTCTTATTCAGAGTGGGCGATTTATAAGTCAATGCAAAGGTTGAGAACCAAAGTATTTCCGAAGATAAAAATCGAAACCATACGAAAACAGGGTTGGATGCTGGTAGTGTGATTTAAAGCACACCGAGTTCGGCTTTTTCGGTATTTTCGGCTCTTTCGATGTATTTAAGATACTTCTCGGTTGTAGAAAGCCTTTTGTGACCAGCTATTTTAGACAAATGTAGAATACTAACGCCGTTAGACAGATGATGAGCAACAAAAGTGTGTCTTAGATCGTTTACTTTTGCGTTTTCCACACCGGCAACTCTAAAGTACCTACTTATAGTTGATCTAATGTTTCTTACCAATAGAGGTTTACCAGTCTTTGTAATAAACACATGAATAGATTCTTCTATCTTGGGTCTTGCGTTTTCTATGTAATTTTTTAGTGCGTCCGACAACGCCTTATTAACTGGAATAGTTCTGGTATCCTTACTATTTCTTTTTGGGATAGTTAGTATGCCCACCTCATCAGTAATAGCAAAGTGGTTCAGTTCTACTGAAGCAAGTTCAGAGATGGTAACTCCAGTTTGAAGCAATGTTTCGATCATTGCATAGCTTCTAACATCGTTTCTTGCAGCATCTCTAAGCGCTCTATATTCTATTTTTGAAAGAATTCTTGGTTCTTTTATTTCCACTTTCGGGTGTTTCAACATATCCGCTACATTGGAATCAATATGACCCATTTTGTGTAGAAATCTAAAAAATGTTCTAGTTGCGTTAGTTTTTCTGGAAATGGATTTCGATGTATATTCCTTTTCAGCTAAACCTTTCATAAAGTTTTGTAGCTGTTCGAGTTGGATTTCTGAAACCAAAATAACGCCCTCGTTTTCGAGGTAACTGTTCAATTGTTCTATATCTTTGCTGTACGCTGTGAGAGTGGCTTGAGACTTTCCCTCACCGCCCAAATGCCCAACAAAGTTTTTGTGAGCTGCTTTTAGTTTTATCATAGCTTTTTCTAAGAATGGATCCTTTGGGCAAAGGTACAACCTTGTAATCCTATAGGGTATATTATCAAAGGACTTGAATCACGTCAATATCTTAAATACAATAGGATAAATGAGGATTTCTGCCAAACATAAACATATCTTATTAAGTTTATTTCTGATTATCTCCTCGGCATTTTTTTTTAGAACAACTTTTACTTTGTATAAGCATGTTCGAAGGCTGGAGGATTTAGAACAAGAAGTAAAAGATCTATATAATAAAAAGACTATGTTAGAGGAAAGCGTGGCCTATAAAGAATCTGATGAATATATCGAAGAATCCGCAAGGAACGATTTGAGCTTGATCAAACCCGGAGAAGATGTGTTTGTTGTCAGGGGTTTAGAGGGCGATTCAAAGGAATCCTTTGTTCTTTCTGCAGTCTCTAATCACAGATCTAAGGTAAATTTGTATTTGTGGTACAAACTCTTTTTTTGACAGTACCCTGCTTTATTTGATAGATTTTCAGTTGACACTAACGCGGGATGGAGGAATGGTACCTCGGTGGGCTCATAATCCACAGGTCCTGGTTCGAATCCAGGTCCCGCAACCAAGAAGATAACTATAACTACCCCCAAATATTCTGTATATTGAGTATTATGGTGTTTCCAGTGCGTGATGAACCCGCGATTGCGGGATTGGAACAGTCCCAAGATCTTTTTCTAAGGATAGGGTCTGGTTTTGATTTTGAAAAAGTTTCTGGAGAAATTCACGACAATGAGAAAGAAGCATTGGTAGGTATCGTGGTGACAACGATGAGAGATTTGATTGAGGATACGGGCATGCTGCTATCTTCCCTAGGTGTGTGTGTTGAAGAAGGCTCAGGTGTTGCCTCCCTTCGTGCGTTTTGGGATCCGAAAGATAGGAATAGGCTTGTTTCTGGGATAATAGTGTACAAAACGGCTTACTTAAGCGCCCTAATTGAAAAACTTAATACGGAGAAGGATTTTCTTAACATGGCAGAATTATCAGTTATGCAGACTACTGCGCATGAAATGTATCACTTCAAGGGGGCTAAAAGACGACCGAGACGTTGGAAGAGAACGGCAAAGCTTGTCACCGATCTCAATGGAGTAGAAGACCCAAGAGAAGAGCTTGCAGCGGATATGTACTCGTTGCGATATATGTCTCAAAAAGTGCAGGCGAATCCTAGAAGATATCCCTCAGGGTACACTTTTTTAAGAAATCTAAGGCGACAAATCAGGTCCCAAAAAAAGCGTTAATAGCTTGTTTGTTATAATTCTGCTGTTATGCCAACGTAGCTCAGGGGTTAGAGCGGTCGTTTCATAAGCGACAGGTCGGTGGTTCAAGACCACCCGTTGGCACCAAAACATAGTCCCTTCCGTGTAATATGTAAATAAGGTGACCAAAAGGATACTTACGTTAAATCAACTTACAAAAACACTTGAACCCTTTCGTGAGAACAAAAAAATTGGAATGTTAACGGGATGCTTTGATGTACTGCATGTTGGTCATATAGATTTTCTTCGCTTTGCTAAAACCTGCGTAGACATTCTGATAGTAGGTACCGATTCAGACGAAGCGATTAGAAAAACAAAGGGAAAGTTAAGACCTATTCATCCACAAACGCATCGCGCAAAGGTTTTGTCTGAGCTAAAAAGTGTGAATTATGTATTGTTAATGACCGACACACATAATCACAATTCAATAAAAGCCGAAAATTACCATAGCCAGGCGGTTTGTACAGTAAATCCCACACACCTAATAGTTAGTAAGCACGATTCCTATTGGAAAGTTAAAAAAAGGCGCGCGGACTTGATAGGCGGGGCGTTTATTGTATATCGAAAACCAAGGTCCACAAGTACCACAGAAATAGTTAAAAACCTACAAAAGCTTGAGTCAGGGCGATTCTAGGCACGGGGTGTTTTTATCTCGTTTGTTATACTTGCAGTACTAATTATGAAACGAATATTAACCGGAGATACTCCAACAGGAAAACTTCATCTAGGCCATTATGTTGGCTCATTAGAAAATCGGATGAAATTACAAAGTGAGCTCGAGACCTTTATTGTTATTGCTGATATGCATTCATTCGCGTACCCCAAGTACGCTAATGATCCCGAATCAGTATCAAAAGCTGCCCACGATGTGTTGTTAGACAACCTTGCGGTTGGCTTAGACCCCGAAAAAGTAACCTTCTTTACAGAATCATCCATTCCCGAAATATACGAACTGGCTTCGATCTTTAGTATGTTGATTACGCACAACAGAGCTCTAAGAAACCCAACACTAAAAGAAGAACTCAAAATCAAAGAAATGGGAGATAACTATTCTATGGGATTTATCAATTTTCCGCTATTACAGGTGGCAGACATCCTGTGCGTAAAGGCAGATGTAGTTCCGGTTGGGGAAGACCAATTGCCCCACTTAGAATTAACAAACGAGGTGGTCAGGAAATTTAACAAAACTTACGGGAAGGTTTTTAATGAAATTGAGCCAAGATTAGGCCGTATAAAAAGGTTAGTGGGAACCGACGGAGGTGTAAAAATGTCAAAATCACTTGGTAACGCAATTAACCTGGGGGACGACGAACAAATATTAAAAAAGAAAGTGATGGGGATGTATACAGATCCAAAGCGTATCCACCCAACTGATCCAGGTACCGTGAAGGGAAATCCAGTTTTTATTTACCACGACGCTTTTAACCCAAACAAAGAGGAAGTAGATGATTTAAAATCTCGTTACGAAAAAGGTAAAGTCGGTGACGTTGAGGTTAAAGAAAAGCTATTTGACGTACTAAATACCTTACTCATGCCAATTAGAGAACGAAGAGCTAAATATGAAAAAGATCCCAAGAAAGTGGAAGATATACTAAAAACTGGTGTGGAAAAGGTACGAAAAGAAGCTAAATCAACATTAAAAGAGGTTAAGGAGAAGATGAAACTACCCATCTTTTGAGGTATAATCATTCAGTCTATGGCCGTAAGAAAGCGAAAACGCACCCCAGCTAAAAAACAACCATCTTTATTTGGTAACATATTTTTTTATGTTTTACTATTTTTCGCAATTTATCTAATAGGTACCGCATTTACCCAAATTGATCCGCTTGTAAAGAAAGTTCCAATTAGTCAAGTTATCGATGACATAAAAGCCGAACGAGTTCAAGATGTTGTAGTGGCCGGGGATACTATTGAGGTTTTACTCAAAGACGGTAGCTCCCTCGTAGCCGAAAAAGAAACGAATATCAGTTTTGATGAGATTCTTGATAACAATGAAGTTGATACAACAAAAATTGCAGGTGAGCTCAAAATTGAACATAGAGTTGGTTTTGAAGATATTATCACACCACTTTTGATGTTCGGGTTTCCTCTTCTCATTTTATTCTTTATTTTTAAGCAAATGAAGGGGGCTAGTGGAGACATCATGTCTTTTGGGAAAACTAGGGCTAAATTGTTCAATAAAAAACAATCGAAAATTACCTTTAAAGATGTAGCTGGAAACGAAGAAGCAAAAACGGAAATGATTGAAATAGTTGATTTTTTAAAAAATCCCAAGAAATACCACGAGCTTGGTGCCCGTCTGCCAAAAGGTGTTTTGCTTGTTGGACCTTCGGGTGTGGGTAAAACGTTGTTGGCAAGGGCCATTGCTGGTGAAGCTGGAGTTCCATTTTTCAGCGTTGCGGGGAGCGAATTTATGGAAATGCTTGTTGGTGTGGGTTCTTCCAGAGTTAGGGATCTTTTTAAAATGGCAAGAACTACACAGCCGAGTTTAATTTTTATAGATGAAATTGATGCTATTGGTAGGCAAAGAGGTATGGGTATTGGTGGCGGTCACGACGAAAGAGAGCAGACTCTTAATCAGATTTTAACCGAGATGGACGGTTTTGATATAAGAACAAACGTGATAGTTTTGGCGGCTACTAACCGTCCGGATATGCTGGATCCGGCCCTGATTCGACCCGGAAGGTTCGACCGAAGAATTGTCATTCCTCTTCCCGATTTGAAAGATCGTGAGGAAATAATAAAAATCCATATGAGAGGTAAACCCTTTGCTAAAGATTTTGATATTGTAAAAACGGCTAAAAAGACAGTAGGTTTTAGTGGAGCAGATATCGAGAACATGTTAAACGAATCGGCAATACTTGCTGCAAGAGTTGGAAGAAAAGAAATCAAAATGGAAGATACGGAAGAAGCTTCCTTAAAAGTTACTGTAGGTTCCGAAAGGCGTACCATGATGTCTGACGAAGAACGAGAGATAACTGCTTATCACGAGGGTGGACACGCTCTTGTTGCCTCACAGTTAAAGGGAATGGATCCCGTTGCACGAGTTACAATCGTAGCTCGTGGTGGTTCTTTAGGTCATACATTGTTTCCACCAGAAAAAGATAGATACAACGAAAGAAAATCCCGTTTAGTAGCCTTAATTACAACAATGTTAGGTGGTAGGGCAGCTGAGGATGTAGTGTTTAACGAGTTTACTGTCGGAGCAGCCGACGATATTGATAAAGTTACCAAGCTATCAAGAAGAATGGTTACAGAGTTTGGAATGAGTTCTTTAGGCCCAATTTCCTTTGACGGGAAGAATGGAAATTTGTGGATAGCTCGGGAGTTTGGGCAAGGACCAAAGTACAGTGAGACTGTAGCAACAAAAATAGATGAAGAAATTAAGTCTATTGTTGATTCTGCTTATTCTAACGCCAAAAAAATAATTAAGTCTAAAAGAAAAGTATTAAGTAAAGTAGCCAAAGCCCTTCTCGAGAAAGAAACTCTGGACGGTGACGAGTTCTTAAAAATACTAAATGAAAACACTTCTGGTAATTGATACTTTCAACTTTCTTCATCGGGCATACCACGCCCTTCCCACCACTTTAAGAGATTCCTCGGGTGGGCCAACGAACGCTGTATATGGTGTTACATCTATGTTAATTAATGTGTTAAATACCATTAAGCCGCAATATATGGTGGCAGCTCTTGATAGTAAGGAGCAAACGTTTAGGGCTGAGGAGTTTACAGCATACAAAGCGCATCGAAAGCCAATGGAAGATGATTTATCTGTTCAAATACCAAAAGTATTAGAAGTTATCGATTCGTTTGGAATAAAGACAATACAAGTTAGTGGGTATGAAGCCGACGATGTTATTGGGACGTTGGTTGAAAAGTTTGCTGGTAAAGTAAATATTGTTGTTGTTTCTAATGATAGGGATTTGTGGCAGTTAGTAAACGGACACACAAAGATTATGGTTCCGGGAAAGAAGGGTGTAGTAACCTGGATTGACAAGCAAAAAGCGGCCGAAAAGTTTGGGTTTGATTCTGAAAAGATTGCTGATTATAAGGGTTTATGTGGTGACCCTAGTGATAATATTCCGGGTGTTTACGGGATAGGTGATAAAACAGCAACGCGGTTGATTCAAGAATATGGAAGTATGGAAAATATTTACAAAAATCTAAAGGAGATAAGGCCAGATTCGTTAAGAAAAAAGCTCGAAGAGAATTATGAACAAGCCCTGATGAGCAAGAAGTTAGCCCAACTAGTGCTAGACGTTCCCTTTACGGTAAGTATTGATGAGTGTGTTTATAGTGACTTTAATCGAGGTAGGGTAAAACAAACTTTGGAAAAGTACAACTTTAAATCTCTAATCAAACGCTTGGGGTTTGATCCGGAAGGCCAAAATAGTAATTCTGTCCCTCCGGACGACAACCAGTTAAAACTGATTTGATTAGTAGGTCTCGCTTTCTTCCATCTTTTTTATAATTCCCAGAGCCACCAATGTCACCAACAAGATAATCGCGGCGACGGTTCTAAATGTTTCTACCAGCCAAGTGATTACTCTTCTCATTTCTTCCTCCTCTTTATACTATCGGTATGGCTTGAGCTACGAGATATCCAATTCCGGCGAACCCGAACGCGAGAACACAAAACCACAGAATAACTTCCAGGTTCGTGGTGGGGTTGGAGATATCCAGCGCAATCTCATCTGCCCTATCCCACGCCAACCCGTGTATTTGAAGTACAGATACCGCAATGAAACCAATTGATATAAACATACCTCACCTCCATTTACCACTTTCTTACTACCCAAATATAGGCGGTTACCAGTGCTGCTAGAATCCCGGCCTTAATGACATTTTCGATGTGCCCCAGAAAGTATCCTATTCCCCCAAGGCCAGTTGCTAACATTAGATACCAACCAACGATTGCAACCAGAGCGCTGATAGTACTAACTCCATGGGTGGCTCTATAGGCCCGTGCCCACTCGAAATGTATGATGCGTTCTAAGCTTAGGAAGATTAAACCGATTGAAATAAACATTTCTCTCACCTCCATGAGAATATTATAGTTTGTTTTGGTTGAGGGTCTCATAAGTTGGGACGGTTGGCAAGTTTTTCGATATACTCGATAGGTGAGTAATCGCTCGATCGAAATTGCGAAATTGCTAGAGACAAACTATCCAAACCCGGAAACCGAACTTAACCACAAAAACGAATACCAACTCGTAATTTCAGTAATACTATCTGCGCAAACCACTGACAAAAAAGTAAACCAAGTAACCCAAGACCTGTTCAGGAAATACCCAAACTGGGAAAGACTATCAAAAGCTGATTCCGAAGACGTAGAAAAACTAATAAGAGAAGTAAACTTTTATAAAGGAAAGTCCCAAAGAATAATAAAATCCGCCCAAACAGTGGTCGAGGATCTTAGTGGAGTGCTTCCAAAAAACATCAAGGGATTAGAAATTCTTCCCGGCGTTGCAAGAAAGAGTGCCAACGTTATTTTGAGAGAATTGTGGGGAATCGCCGAAGGAATAGTGGTCGATACACATGTAAGTAGGGTATCCAAGCGTTTGGGATTAACAGAGAATAAAGATCCCAAAAAAATCGAAAAAGATCTTATGAAAATTATTCCAAAGAAGTATTGGTTAAACTTTTCCGGATCGGTAGTACTTCATGGCCGCTATGTATGTATTGCCAGAAAACCAAAATGCGCAGAGTGTTGCTTAAAAAAGATTTGTCCCTCTTTTAGGGAGTAACAAACAAACTTCCAAAATTCTTTGTTACCTTTTCTTCGTAAGTCCAAAGTTTAAGCTGATAAACCTCGAAATTAAAAACCCCCCCAGGTGCAATTTCAATTGGTTCTCTAAACTCCCCATAAGAACCAAGTAACTGTTTTAGGTATATAGTGCGACCCGTTTTATTAATCCAACTAACCTTTTGTCCAAGTTTAACAGTTGCTTCTTTTGGGTTAAATCCTTCTTCTGTGTATTCGATAACCCCATTCTCAACTGTATGAGTTACACCTTTTACTCTCGTATTTCTAGGCCTTTGGTTTAAATCGGAAATCTCGCCTTCGACGGTTGGGGGGATTGACTCTTGATCTTGGATCTCTATCTCGCTTGCTGAAAGTTTAACTAATTGGGGTTTGTTTATTGGAATGAACTGAGCAACAATAATAAGAACTAGAAAAACGGCTAGTGTAGCCGTTCCTATAAAAACTACCGGCATATTTCGTTTCAAAAAACTTCTCATATATGAATATTACGTTAAAGTTGTATCAAACAGGTTAATTTTGGCTTGTGGAATCCCCCGAGTAATAAGCAGCTTCATGATCAAATTTTAACACCTATGCTAAACTTTTGATATGAGTGGGCTACCTACCGCTAAAAAAGAGGAACTTGATGAGATAGTAAAGATTATAAAAGGATCCTCACCTGTAGAAGCCATTATTATGTTTGGAAGTCACGCCAGAGGCGATTGGGTATCGGATAGATACAAGCAAGATGATGTTACATACGAATATAAAAGTGACTTTGATATATTAGTTTTGGTAAAGAACGAAAAAGTTGAGAGAAATCGAGTTTTGTGGAATTCTGTTCAAAAGGATCTTTTAAACAACGAAAATATTTCTACGCCGGTTAGTTTATTGGTCGACACTCTTTCGTTTGTAAACAAAAAAATATCGGAAGGAAATTATTTTTATGTGGATATAAAAAAAGAGGGACATGTTTTATACAGCACAAAAGATTTTAAGTTAAATGAACCGCATGTGCTTTCGCCAAAGAAAAGAAAAGAGAATGCGCAGAGGAATTACGATTTTTGGATGGGAAAAGCTCAAAGTTTTCTCAAAGATTATAAACATAATATCAACGATAAAGAGTATAACAATGCGGCCTTTCATCTAAGTCAATCTACCGAAGGCTTGTTTTTTGCGGTGCTTCTGGTCTTTACTGGTTATAAACCAAAATCGCACAATTTGGAAAGGATTAGCGAGATGGTTTGCGATATCCTTCCAGAATTTTCTGATGTTTTTCCACTAAAAACTGATAAAGAGCGTGTGAATTTTGATTTACTAAAAAAGGCTTATATTGACGCTAGATATAAACAAGACTATAAAGTCGAAAAAGAGGCTCTTGAGTATCTTTACGAACGGATACTCGTTCTGGATGATCTGGTGAAGAAAGTGTGTGAAGAAAAGATCAAAGAAATTTGAGCACCCCTTTTTTTGTGAGCAAACCCTTTGTAGGCCCAATTTCCGAAAGGACGTGGCTGCCGTTAACGACCCCCCACTCCAAAGCGTTCTTCAAACTCTCATTGAAAAAAATTGCTGATATGAACGCTGATGTAAACGCATCACCCGCACCAGTTTTGTCTAGTACTTTCTTTGGGCACTTACGCGCCCCTGTTTTTACCAGCGTGGTTCCATCGTGAGCACTCGCTCCCTTTTCTCCCAAGGTAATGGCGGTTAATTTTGGCCCAAGTTTTTGGAGGCTTTTGTGTAAGCTGATAAGTGAAGTCTCTTTGGTTAGGGTTTTCGCTTCTTCTTTGTTTACAATTAGAATATCTGTGATCTTCAGAACTGGTTTCATAGATTCCAAACCACTTCTAAGCTGTATGGTTCCTGGATTAAAAACTATAATACACTCGGGATGATTTTTTCTGTACGAAATTAATTGTTTTTGAAATGATTCGAATCCCTCTGGCATAGAAGTGTAGTAAATGATTTTCGGGGATTTCCAGCCACTCACGTTATAGGACTGTTTATTTCTATATCCTAAGATTGTTCTCTCATTATCGTAAGAGATTATCACACTAACGTTGGTTTTTGTTTTGTTGTTGTTTTCAATTAATGAAGAATCTATTTCGTTGGTTTTTATTTCATTTAAAATCTGAGTTGAAAAGCTGTCGTCTCCAAGTTCCGTGTAAATTGTTGCGTCTAGCCCTAGTTTTTTAGTTCCTACAGCTACATTAAAAGCATTTCCTCCAACCGATGTTTCGAACTCACTCGCTTCAATCTTGCTTCCGTGATAAAAGCACATCTTGGCCCCCTCCTCTGAAACAGAGTTTCCTTGCACACTCATGAATAGGTCTATGGTGCAATGTCCAACAGTTAAAATATCCATATTCTTATAGAAACTTTAACATTTTTGTTACTATTTGAGACGCCTTTAATTTATGTTTTTCTAATAAATCCTCATAAGTGCCCGACTCTCCAAACTGATCTTGTATGCCAATTCTTATCATTGGAATCGGCAATTTTTCGATAAGTAGTTCAGCAACAGCGCTTCCGAAACCGCCTATGATGCTATG
>Ga0114923_10001050_pt1 | contig 19518 bp, 19 predicted proteins | sample SumtaG_FD_89578 | JGI IMG/M metagenome (GOLD analysis project Ga0114923, IMG submission 89578) | Deep subsurface microbial communities from Indian Ocean to uncover new lineages of life (NeLLi) - Sumatra_00157 metaG | ecosystem: Environmental > Aquatic > Marine > Oceanic > Sediment | place: near...
ATATACTCCACATTGTCTTCAAAGGTGCTGCGGAAGGAAGTCAGCTTTTCCAGGTCTTTTTGTGTAGGAATTTTTATCAACAATTCTTTTTCCTCTTTTACCGATGCTTCGGCAATAATATCTTCGGCATAGGAATGAGTGCTCTTTTCCATTTTGGTTTTATCTGCTTTTTCAATGGCAGCGAAAGCTTCGGGGGTGCCGATGGTTTTCAAGCAATCCATTACATACCGCTTTTGGTTACTGTTCAACCGATCGCTGTTTAAACATTCTACCAACGCATCGATTTTTTTCTGTGGTGCTTCTTTGACTAAATGCTGCAATAAGGTCTGTTGATGGGCATCCAATTGCTCACTGACACTGGCCTGGAAAAATAAACGCATAAATTGATCAAAAAGGGAATCGTTGGACTTACTAATAAAAAAACGCAGGGGCTCTTCCCACCAATCGTCTCCAAAATGGTTGATTAACCTTTCCAGCCGGTTGGCTTGATGGTAATCCTCCCGCAATTGCAGGGCCGCTAAAAATTCACGGAAGGATTTGTGCCGGAAAATATAATGGTCGCGGTCATAATCGGCAATAAGACCGGAGCGGTCCCGCAAATACTCGCAAAATTCAGGGGCCCTGGGCTGTCCTTCCAATGTATCAAGCTTTTTTTGCATGGTTTGATGCATGGCTTCTTTGGGTGCTTCATCCCGTTCCAGCTCCTCCTGCATCCACAGGGCAGTAGGGGCCAATACCTGCCGGGATTCCTCAGCCGGCAGCAGAGGTTCTATCTCCCTGTCCCGGTCCCGGTAATCCAACAAGTAGTTCAATGCAGCTTCGTACAAGGCCGGCCGGCTCCGAGGCAGGTGCCTGCGGTCTTTCCAGATAATGGCGATAATTTGCAGCAGCATGGGAATGGCAGCCAACTCTTGCACTGCTTTATTCCCTTCATCCTTTAAAAATTCGATAATGGTTTTGGATCGTTGATCCGCCCGTTTCTCCTGCTGCCGCTTCCACTGCTGTTCCAGGACGCCTTTCGGTGGTAACCCGGATAAAAACACGGCACGGAACCATTTTCTTAGAAACTCTTCTTGGTGTTGGAGAGAGAAGTCCATGATATCCGTCCGCAAATGGTGGAATTCCAGTTCGATGCCGTCCAGCTTCCGGTAACCGGTGGCACGGGAGGTCACAACAAAACAAGCGTTGGAAAGGCCGGTACACATCCGGGTGATCCATTTGCACACCTTTTGCCGCCGCTTCTTACTGCTGATCTCGTCCAGTCCGTCCAATAGTACCAGGGTTTTTTGCTTTTGCAGCCAATGGCGAAACTGTGTCTCAGGGATATTCAACAAATGGTTATCACACCACTTTGCCAGGTTTTTTGGCAAAGCAGCCGGTACATCATTGGCATCGAATTCCAATTCCCGCAGGGGAAAGTAAAAGGGCAGTATCTCTTTTTCAAATCCCAATTGTTTCCATTTTTCAGCGGATTTATCCAAGCACACCATTGCGTAATACTTTAATAAAGTGGTTTTCCCTGAACCGGGGTCACCGATAACCAGCAGCAGTTTGTATTTTTTAAAGGCCCGTTTCATCACTTCCGCGGGTGATACATGGCGTTCTCCCTCGTAAACCGCCATTTCTTCACGATTCTTAGAGGTATCGAATCGGTCTTCACTGCGCCAGGATTCGGATATACACAGGGAGACAAATGCGTCCTCTAACCTGACCGGGGGGCTGTGCATATCGGGCGACCCCAATAAATGAATCGTGCCCAGTTCTTCCTTCAAGGCCGCAGCGTACATCTCTTCGGCAGTCCTGGCTTCATGGAATATCTGTTTTTTCTTATATTCATCTTCCGCTTCAAGTTCCGCTTTTTTTTTTCGTCCTGCATCTCTTATACGCCTAAGATATTGAATAAATCCCAAGATCCCACCGCCTCCAATCACTCCAATCAAAAGACTTATAATTATTGCCCAGGATTTAGAATCGGATTCAGTGGAACCGTTGTCCTTTTGATCTTGTGCAAATAGGGAAATAGAAAGGATAAAAATCACTATCATAAATATAAAAAAAATTCGCATCGATTGCTTCATTTTCATATAGGCACCTCTCCTTTCACTGGAATCAAATTACTGAAGGACTTCAATTTCCAGGCCAGTGTAAGGTCTGAATTTTATAAAATGTTTGTCAAAAGTAACCAGTTTTGTACAATACTTTTCAGCAAACTTTAAATGAATCGCATCATCGATGGTTTTGAACTTTTTTGTCTCTTTACACAAATCAAATGCTTCCCTGACTAAATCATTATCTATACTACTTGTGGAAAAGTGTAACCAAATATCAAAATTCTCTTCAATAAGCGAAGGTTCAACCCCAAGCTTTCCCAAAGTAAATATCATTTCTTGTAAAATAAGAGGCGATATTAAAATTGAATTTTCTTCCAGGGCATTATTTATCAATTGCTGAGAAATCCTTAATTTTTCTTCATCTTGGTTTACAATCGAGTAAACGATAACGTTGGTATCAAAGAAGAGCATCATTCATCTCATTCATCAGGTTGTCGATGTTGATATCTTTTGGGATTTTTATATTTTTTGCTTTTTTGAACACTTTTTCAAATCTTTTCTTCAGTTCCATTTTTTTATCCGGATGAGCAGGAGTTATTAATAATTCGAGTGTTTCGAATTTTTTTAAATCTTCAGGCAGCCAAATGATTTTTTCCACTTCTTTTGTGTTTACGACGGTTCTAAGCATTTTAAACCTCCACATTATCCAGGTGAACACATTAATATATTATGATAAAAAGGAAGGAATGTCAATAATAAATCCCATTTTTCCATTTTTCCTGACCGGACGGGCTTAAAGCCTGTCGCAATTTCGTCCGGTCAATCCCCAAACGATCTCCCGCAAGATGGGCTAATGAGCTACCAAACGAACGTATACGCCCATCCTGCTAAAGCACCTGCCTTTGGCGGCCACAATGCACTGCTCCCGGTAAACGAGCCAGACTGGAATATTAATATCGCACATTGGAACAGCACTGCAAGCGGGTGCAGCAGCATGCTGCCTTTTGTTTAGGGTTTATACTTTATCTCCATGCCAGGGCCATCTCCAGGGCGTTTTGAATATCCGTACTTTTCATAAAAATCCACCTTGCCTTTGGCCGCAAACAGTTGAATGTCCCGGATATGGTGGTCCAGACAGATGCCGGTCAAATATTTCAGTATCCCCTCCCCTATTCCCCGGCCCTGGTATCCAGGCAAAACAATCATCTCGGTAATCAACGCATGCATCTTCCCATCGGAAAGAATCCGGCCATATCCCACCAAACGACCTTCATCATAAGCAGATACCATGTACCAACTGCCGGAAAGACAATTGTAAATCTCTTCGGCTGTCAATCGATACTCCTCATTCCAGCCGGTACTCTCATACAACTGGAAAAAGGCATCCCTATCCGGTATATGATTTTCTTTAAACGTAATACTCATCTTAATTAATTAAAAAATAGCCACCAGGTCTCGATGGACAAGGTGAGAATAGACGATGGAGCCAATGGGAACAAATAGTTGAAGCGTATTCCAACAGAGCCTCGCTATTTCGCATATAGGTCCCCCGCGCCGCGGGGATTCAACGTAAATCCTTTGCGGTTTTGATCACCTCTGCAAAGACCCGGAGAAAATTGCCGCCCAGTATCTTTTTAATATCATCTTCTTTATATCCCCGCTTCAAGAGGTGATAAGTAATCAATGGAAAACCACTTACATCGCCAAGTCCTTTGGGAAAACTGGAGGCACCGTCATAATCGGAACCCAATCCCACATAATCGGCCCCCACCAATTTGACGATATAGTCGATATGGTCGATAAGCACATGGATGCCCGGGGGAGGAGGCGCGTATTTTTTCCACAGTTTACCGACGGCATTCCAATAAGCGGTGCGGTTATCTTTATACGTTTCATTTAATTTTTTTCTTTCCGGTTCGATTTGTTTCCAGATTTTGTCCGATTTCCGCTTAAACTCTTTATCCAGGAAACTGGAATAAAAGTTCAGTTGAATAACGCCCTTTTTTTTGGCCAATGCCTCGATCATGCTGTCGGACATATTCCGGGGAACATCACATATGGAACGGACACAGGAGTGAGAAGCAAACACCGGGGCCCGGGATTCTTTGATCACGTCCCAAAAGGCCTGGTCGGAAATATGGGAAACATCGATGAGCATGCCCAGCCGGTTCATCTCTTTAACCACTTCCCTGCCAAAAGGACTCAACCCCTTCCACTTTGCTTCGCCGCCGGTGGAAGAGTCACAGATATCGTTATGCTTAATGTGGGTTAAGGTGATATAGCGCACCCCGAGACGGTAATAAAGGCGGAGCAGTCGCAGACTTCCTTCAATGGGTCCTCCATTCTCCATGCCGATTAAAATGGCCCGTTTTCCTTTTTGGTCGATGGCACGGATATCTGGGGGCGAATAAGCCATTTCCGCCAGGTTTGGGTACTTCTCCACCTGCCGGTAAATTTCATCGATCATTTCCAGGGCATTTTTGGCGGGGTGTTTTTTATCCAGGCTGTTGGAGACAAAAACAGCAAAGAAAGCGGCGTCCACTCCACCCTCTTTCATACGGATGAAATCAAGGTCGCTGTTGCCTGATTTTTGTCCCAAATCCACGCCTTCACCCAGCATTACCATGGGGGTATCGCAGTGGGTATCCACAACAACGGCCTGCCGGTGAATGGTTAATGCCTGTTGCCACAAGACAGGATCGACGTTCTCCCGGGCAGTTAGATATGAAAAGGGAATAACAAACAGGATACATAAACCAAACAAAATACTTTTAGTGATCGCTCTCATTTTTTCTCCTTATTTTGCAACAGACTTTAAGAAAAACTATTTGTCTGTGTATGTCTTGTGTAAGTCTGTGGCTATTCATTTTTTCAAACCTTTTAGCACGGCATCTTTCAATTTGGGATTAATGGTTACGCCGTTGGCTTCTGCTTGCTTGATATAGTCTACGGCTTTTGGGTATTGTTTAACCATATGAAAGAGGCTGATAAGATTGTTATAGGAATTGGTATGCCTGGGATCAAGCTTGAGGGCTTCTAGATATTGATCATGAGATTCTTTTAATTTTTTTATTTTAAAGAAGACATTGCCGTGAACATAGTGATAAACAGCAGGCATATGTTGGGCTGAAGGCACGGGGTTCCTTAGATGATCGTCGATTTGAAGCATTTTTTTCTCCATCTCTCTTATCAGTTGTGGGGTAAGTTTTTGCATGGGATCGTCCAGGACATTTTGCAGGTTCTCTCTTTCCTCCCTGAGTCGTTTAAAAAACTGCAACTGGGCATCCACGGCCAGGTTATCCATATAGCGAAAATTCCTCTCGGCTGCACCTATATGAAGAAGGGCTTGTTTATAATCCACTTTTTGATAACATATTTTTGCCAGGTAGTAATCGGCACTGGAATATTTAGGGAATATTTTAAGGCATTTTTTAAATGATTTCTCGGCTCCCCCGAGCTTTCCCTTGATAAACTGCTGTTCACCCGCATAATGGTGTCTTTTGGCCAATTTAAAGTCGTTTAATTCTTTTTGGGTCATTATATACTGGTCCTGGCCAAAGGCACGATTGACACCGGGAAAAAACAAAACCATAACCAGGAGGGAAAGAATCCACGCACTGGCTCCTGCCATTCTGTTGACTTGTTTTGTTTTCATTTTTATACCTCCGGCTGAGCCTGTTCTGAAATTATACGACATTCTTTTAAAAAAAGATACATTTTTTATTGAAAATCCTTAGTCCTTTTTTCCTTGCTTTTTTTTCCCGGGTATGTTAAAAAATGTTTTGAAAATAGTCAGTGCAGAGGATTACAATGAGAAGCAGTAAATTTCTTTTTATTTTTATAATGTTGGGCATTATTCCTTTATTTTTTTCCATCAATTCTCCGCTGTGGGGGTGTACAACATTTTGCTTCCAGTACAATGGAGACTGGGTCTACGGCAGGAATTACGACTGGGATATCGAATACTGCCATATTGTCGTAAACAGGCGCGGAGTTGCTAAAATTGCCTTTACGGAAAATAACCCGGCCAAATGGGTATCAACCTATGGTAGTATTACCTTTAATCAATATGGCCGCGAGTTTCCCCTGGGTGGGATGAACGAGGCGGGGCTGGTGGTAGAATGCCTGTGGCTCGACCATACGGAATATCCCCATCCCGATTCCCGGGCCGAATTACCAGACCTGCAGTGGATTCAATACCAATTGGACAATTTTGCTACGGTGGCAGAAGTTTTTGCCGGCGACAAAACCATCAGGATCGAACCCATGCAATCGGCACCCCTGCATTTCCTTGTATGCGACCGCAAAGGAGAAGCAGCAGCAATCGAATTCCTGGGGGGTAAAATGGTTGTTCATACTAAAGATGAACTCCCGGCACCGGTGCTGACCAACAGTACCTACAAATACGCAAAAAGCCTGCTGGATATCTTCGCCGGTAATGAACAGGTGGAGGCTTTTAAAGCTGCAAACTATTCACTCAAACGCTTCATTTGGGCGGCCCGGGGCGTTAGTTCATGGAACCCGAAAACCTCGGGTTCACCGGTTGATTATGCGTTTAAGATACTTGACAAAGTGTCGGTAAACATAACCATGTTCCGTATTGTTTACGATGTAAAAAACGGCCGAATCTATTTCCGGACAAAATCCAATCCAAAGATTCGTTTTTTCAACTTTAATACCTTTGATTTTGCCTGCAGCATACCGGTAAAAGTCCTGGACATTACCTTCGACCACAAAGGGGAAGTAACCGCTTTTTTTTCCGATTATACCTATAAAGCAAACTATGATTTGATTCAAAAGTCTTATTCAGGAACTGATTTTCTTAAAAATGTAACGGAACAGGTGAAACGGATGACGGCGCGCTACCCGGAAACTCTCCCCTGTAAAAAATAGGAATTAACTTTTTATTGACTCTCCAGCGGTTCAATATGAATGGTTGCTTCCATGTCAAGTTTCTCCCGTATGCCTTTTTCAATGCTGGTTGCGATCGAATGGGCATAGTCTAAACGACTCGCCCCGGCAAGCTTGATATGAAACGTCAGTTCCGTATGCTCGCCGTACCTGTGAAGATGGATGTGATGAACACTTATGGAATCTGAGGTACTATGTTCCGCAATTTCTTTTATCTTTGCCACAAGCCCAATGTCGGGCATTTCTCCCAAAAGCGGGTTTATGGCCCCTTTTAAGATGTCATAAGTGACGTACAGTATAAGAAGTGCAACGATGATACCCAGCACGCCGTCCATCCACCAGAAAAACTTCCCTAAAAATATTCCCCCCAGTATTACCAGGGAAGTGATCGCATCACTGCGATGATGCCAGCCCTCTGCTTTTAAAGCCTGTGATTTTGTTTTCCTGGCTGCCCAAAATGAAAATTGGGCAATACCTTCCTTTAAAAGGACCGAAACGATTAAAACAATGACTGCCAGCATTCCGAAGGTGGCGGTTTCATGCTTAAGCAGCTTCTTTGTTGCCTCAACCAGGAAGTTGAACCCAACAATGGCCAGGAGTACGCCGATAATAACAGAGACGATCAACTCCGCTCTGCCGTGTCCAAAGGGATGTCGATCATCCGCCGGTTTTATCGTGGCTTTAACTCCGATTAACAACACGACTGAACTCAGGCTATCGGATAATGTATGCCAGGCATCTGCGATGATTGCTACGGAGCCCGTTACGATCCCGGCCCAGTATTTAAGCCCGAAAAGCAATACATTGATAACTATAGACGATAACCCTTCCAGGTATGCTAAAAAAGCCGACTCCTTTTTCATTTTATGCCTCCTGGCTAATTAATACTGTTTTCCATAACAATCACCTGATTCGCAAATATTTAGTTAGTACAAACTAAATATAATGGGTTTCCGGGTAAAAATCAAGTGGGAAATAAAAAAAAATCACCCCGCTTGAAATGTCGGCATTCCGGACTTTCCCCTTTTTTTTTACTTGAGAGCTCTTTCTTTTAACAATTTCGGGTCTCTTTTGGCATGAAGTACAGCGAGAACTATTACTTTGTTCCCTTCAGTTATGTAAAAGATTCCGTAAGGGAAACGGTGGGGCAAGCTCTTCTGATATTTTTATAGACCCTTTGATAAAGTTCAGGGTTTCCCGTTATTATATCAAAGGCTGCATCTATACAGCGTAAAAATTCTAATCCCAACCCCGGGCTTTGTTCTTCATACCAGTGAAAAGCTTCTGTCAAATCATCCTCAGCTTCGGGACGAACGATTATCTTCTAGTTCATTTAGTTGAAAGAATATTCTCTTTTACTTTATCCCATGAAGTCCCGGCTCCAGGATTTGCATAATAGGAATTAAGCCGTTTTTCCAGTTCTCTCTTTTGACTATCCGTTAAGGGTATTGCTTCAGGGTTTTCTGCAATGCTGTCCCATATCTCTTCAACTAACAAGATTCGCTGGGCAACACTCATCTCAAAAATTTTAGAAAATTCGTTGGCAATCATGATTTAATTATAGTATTAAAAAATCTTTTTGGCAACACTTTTTTACTTCCAAAAAGAATATTTTAACCGTGAAGACAGGCAAAGGTTTTTTTGCCACCGAGGACAGAGAAGGAAATCTAAATCACCTAACCCCTTTTTTGCTTTATATTACCACATCGTTTGCATATTTGTAAGCACCGTGCATAGATTCGTGTGGCTAAAACGTGTTAAAACTAAAAATAGGCTTGATTTTTGCGGCCCAGTATGTTAACTTTGTATGTTGTTAATCCTTTAATTAAAATTGGAGAACATGCTAGTAATGAAAAAGACAAAAGTCAACAAAGCACACTATATCCTCAAGGGAAAAATGGTTGACTTCGCAGGCTGGGACTTGCCGGTGCAATTCTCAGGAGTGAGCGAAGAACATAACGCTGTACGAACTACCGGTGGTATTTTCGATGTAAGCCACATGGGAGAAATCCGCTTTAAAGGGCCTCGAGCCCTGGATGCGGTCCAGTATATCACCTCCAACAACGCGGCCAAATTGAAACCCGGGAAAATCCACTACACGGGACTGCTGACCGATAAAGGCTGCTTCGTGGACGACTTGCTGGTCTATATGATCAACGAGACCGAATACTTCCTGGTGGTCAATGCCGCCAACATAGAAAAGGATTTTAACTACATGAAAGAAAAATCCGGCCACTTCAATGTTGAAATCGCTAATGAAAGCGATGAATACACCCAGATCGCCATCCAGGGTCCCAATGCGGTAAAATTGCTCTCTGAATTTACGGATACGGACCTATCAACCATTGCCTATTATCATTTTACTTATGGAAAAGTCAACGGTATTGATAATATTATATCCCGGACCGGTTATACCGGGGAAGATGGAGTTGAAATCTATTTCAAATCCGACGAAAAGACGGCTGCAAATCTCTTTCTCCAATTGGTGGAAAAAGGAAAAGCCCACGGTATCATCCCTGTCGGTCTGGGCGCCCGGGATACCCTGAGACTGGAAGCGGGCATGACATTGTACGGCAATGATATCGATGATTCCCATACGGTACTGGAAGCCGGCCTGGGATGGATCCTTAAACTAAAGAAAGGCGACTTCCTGGGAAAGGATGTCCTACTGAAACAAAAAGAAGAAGGTATCACCAGGAAACTGGTGGGATTCGAGCTGACGGACCGGGGAATCGCCCGCCACGGGTACCCGGTGTATGTTGATGGCAAAGAATATAGTACCGTGACCAGCGGTACCTATGCGCCATTTTTAAAAAAACCCATTGGAATGACCTATCTGCCCATCGATAAATGTGAAATCGGGTCCCCATTCCAGGTGGGTATTCGTAATAAAAAGGTTTCCGCTAAAGCAGTGGAAATGCCCTTTTACAAAAGAGAAAAATGAAAAAATTAGCCACAGACGGACACAAGACAGACACAGACAAAAACCGAATTTTCTTTTATTGTCTGTGTAAATCTGTGGCTAAATATAGGAGGAAAATATGGATTTTAAAGAATTTAAATTTTCAAAAGAAGATGAATGGGTAAAGGTTGAAGACGATATTGCCGCTGTGGGAATATCAGATTACGCCCAGAAAGAGTTGGGCGATGTGGTTTACGTGGAACTTCCACCGGTGGGTGATACCTTTGCCAAAGGCGATGCCTGCTCCAATATCGAATCGGTTAAAGCGGTCAGTGATCTTTATGCCCCGGTCAGCGGCGAAGTGGTTGAAGTAAACGAAGAACTGGAAGATAAACCTGAAAATATAAACCATGACCCGTACGGGGCCGGTTGGATATTTAAAATAAAATTTGAAAATGCCGATGAATTAAATGATTTGATGAGTTACGACAAGTATGAAGAATACCTGAAGGGAATTGCAGGGGAGTAGCATGAGATATTTTCCTTTGACCGATTCCGACAGGGAAGAAATCCGGGATTTCCTGGGAATCAAAGATACCAAAGAACTTTTTTCCGATATCCCACCAGGTAAAGCCTATTACCCCCTGGATGATGTGCCGTCAGCTTTACCGGAAAATGAGTTGATAAAAAAATTCAGGGATATCGCCGGGAAAAATAAATTTTCCCACTATTTGAGTTTTTTAGGCGGCGGTGCGTACAATCATTTTGTCCCGGAAGTGGTCATTCATTTAAGCCAGAAGGGTGAATTCCTGACGCCCTATACTCCCTATCAACCGGAAGTGAGCCAGGGCAGCCTGCAGGCGATGTTCGAGTACCAGACCATGATGGCCATGCTGACGGGCATGGACGTATCCAATGCCTCCCTCTACGACGGGGGAACGGCCGCGGCTGAAGGTGCCCTGCTGGCTCTTCGCAAAGGCCGTAAAAAAAATACCATCCTGCTGGCCCGCAATCTTCACCCGGAATACATTGAAATTATCGAAACCTATATCCGGAACCTGGAGGAATACAGCACGGAATATGTCGACTTCGATACTGAGACAGGGACAGTAAATTTACAAGACCTTGAGAAAAAGGCTTGCCCGGAAAGTGCCGGGTTTCTTTTCCAGTCCCCCAATTTTTTTGGCGTGGTGGAAGAGAGCAAGAAGATCTCGGATATCCTTCACAGTAACGATGCTTTTTCCATCCAGGTGGTGGCGGAAGCCATGTCTTTGCCTTTCCTGGCACCACCGGGGGAACAGGGCGTGGATATCGTGGTGGGCGAAGCCCAGAGTTTTGGTCTTCCCCTGGGTTTTGGCGGCCCTTACCTGGGGTTTATGGCAGTTAAAAAAGAATTTATCCGGCAGATGCCGGGCCGGCTGGTGGGCGAAACCGTAGACGCCGAAGGAAACCGCGGTTATGTCCTAACGTTGTCTACCCGGGAACAGCACATCAAAAGGGAAAAGGCTACGTCCAATATCTGTACCAACCAGGCCTGGTGCGCCGTTCGGGCAGCCATGTACATGGCTACCATGGGAAAAACCGGCTTGATGAAAATTTCAAAAACCAACCACCTCAATACCGCTTACTTTGTCAAAGAGATCGCCAAATTCAACCACGTTTCCGGGAAATATACAAAAAACCTTTACAATGAAGTGGTCCTGGAGGTTAAAAACATGCCGGTGAAGGATTTTATCGGCAAGCTGGAAGAAAAAGGCATCCTGGTGGGGATTCCTTTGAAGTGGTTCCATCAACTCAAGGGTTATGAATCATCGGTTCTTATCAATTTCACGGAATTGCACGGCAAACAGGATATCGATACGTTAATACGTGCTGTTGGAGAGTTACAATGAAGAAGTTACCGAAATTGATATTTGATAAAAGCAGGGAGGGGAAAATCGGGTATTCCTTTTCAGAAACGGAATTCACGGACGATCTCATTGCACTGGACCGGGGGCTTTCCGGGACGACATTGCGGATTTCCCCCAACTGTCGGAAGTGGAAGTGGTGAGGCATTATACCAATTTATCTCACTTAAATCACTCGGTGGATTCGGGATATTACCCGTTGGGTTCTTGTACCATGAAGTACAATCCCAAAATCAACGACAAGATTGCCGGTTTCGAGGAATTTTCCGCCCATCCTTACTCACCCCTTAAAGTGGTGCAGGGGAATCTTGAAATTATCAAAACCCTGGAGGAATGGTTGGTTAAAATAACCGGGATGGCGGCTTTTACCCTGGCGCCGGCCGCGGGTGCTCACGGTGAGTTTGTGGGTATGAAGATCATCCGGCAGTATCTCAGCGACCGGGGAAATCCCGGGAAAGTGGTGTTGATTCCCGATTCCGCTCACGGTACCAACCCTGCTTCGGCCCACTTTGCCGGTTATGAAATCAAAGAGATTCCTTCCAACAGCGACGGTATCATCGATGTGGAGACGGTGCAAGAGCATTTGCACGAAGATGTGGCTGCGTTGATGATGACCAACCCCAATACCCTGGGGATTTTTGAAAAGAATATTATTGAAATTGGAAAAGTGCTTCATGAAAACGGTTCACTGCTTTACATGGACGGTGCAAATATGAATGCGTTTACGGGAATCGTTAAGCCCGGGGACCTGGGGGCGGATGTGATTCATTTAAACCTCCACAAAACCTTTTCCACCCCGCACGGCGGCGGCGGCCCCGGCTCTGGTCCCATCGGTGTTTGACGGGAATTGGTAAAATATTTACCGGTTCCGCTGGTCTCCAGGAAAAATAACAGCCCTGATCTTTACCATGTCTCTTATTTTAACCAGGGTATCGGCCGGGTAAAAAATTACTATGGTAATTTCCTGGTGATAGTACGGGCACTGGTTTATTTAATGTCGTTGGGCAAGGAAAACCTGGGACGGGTGGCTGAAGATGCCGTGCTCAATGCCAACTATATAAGAAAAAGCCTTCAAGATATTCTCCATCTGCCTTACCCCTCCAATACCTTTCATGAAGTAGTTTTTTCCGATAAGGGTTTGCCGGTGAAAACACTGGACATTGCCAAACGACTGTTGGATTTCGGGCTGCACCCGTTTACCATCTATTTCCCCTTGATCGTTCACGGTGCCATGATGATCGAGCCCACGGAAACCGAGAGTAAAGAGACCCTCGATGAGTTTATCGCGGCCATGAAAACGATATTAAAAGAAGCCGAAGAAGACCCTGACAAATTATCAAATGCTCCCTTTAACACACCGGTGAGACGGCTTGACGAAGTACAAGCTGCCAGGAAACTGGTTGTTAAATGGACCTCACCCGTGAAAGGTGAAAGGTGAACAAATGATTAAAGCAAATTGCAATAGAACTGCCGTGCAAGACAAAAGTTTTGCGGGGGTACAGGGGGCCTAAGATGAGTGTGCAGGACATTATTTTAAAGTTACAAGACTATTGGTCCAATAACGGTTGTTACATTGCGTCCGGGTATGATAACGAGGTAGGTGCCGGTACTATGACGCCGGACACTTTTTTCCGGGTATTGGGAAAAAAACCCTGGAAAGTGGCTTACTGGCAGCCTTCCCGTAGGCCCGACGACGGACGTTATGCCCGGAATCCCAACCGGGTGCAAAAGCATAACCAATTCCAGGTGATCCTAAAACCCATACCCAGGGACGGTCAAAGCCTATACCTTAAAAGTCTCCAGTTCCTGGATATAGACGTCCACAATCATGACATCAAGTTTGATGAAGACAATTGGGCTTCTCCTTCATTGGGGGCCTGGGGGGTGGGTTGGCAGGTGATGTGCGACGGCCTGGAAATCACGCAGTTTACGTATTTCCAGCAGGCCGGCGGCATCGAGTTAAACCCCAATTCCCTGGAAATTACTTACGGTATTGAACGGTTAGCGGCTTTCCTGGATGCAAAGAACTCTATTTACGACCTTGAATGGGGAAACAATGTTTCCTATTCCCAGTTACGAACGGCGGAAGAGGAACAATTTTCTATCTATAACTTTGAAGTTGCCGATATACAATTTTTAAGAAACATTTACAGCCAGTACCAGGAGGAAGCTGACCGGCTGGTAGAAGCCAATCTTTACTTACCCGCCTTCGATTATGTATTAAAATGTTCCCATACCTTTAATGTGCTGGATGCACGCAAAGCAATCTCAGTGGCTGAGAGAAACTCGTTTATGGCTTCTATGAGAAACCTGGCCGCCGCGATTGCTGAAAAATATATCGAAGCAACGGAAAACGAAAACGAAAATAAAAACGAGGTAAAGAATGAGTGATTTTTTATTTGAATTGGGAATGGAAGAAGTCCCGGTACCTGGAATCAAACCTATTTTAACGAAACTGAAAGATAAATTCCAGGCCAAATTGGATGAACACCTGGTAGAATTTGACACCATTGAGACGGAAGCCACCAACAAGCGTTTTATGGTTTACATCAACAGTATCAATGACAAAGCCAATGATAAAGAAGACCAGGTAAAGGGACCGGCTAAACGGATCGCTTTTGATGAGGACAATCAGCCGGCCACTCCCTTAAAGAAATTTCTTGAATTCAACCAGGTTGAGATGTCGGATTTAAGTGAGATCGAAACCCCGAAAGGGACCTACCTGGCGGTGGTGAAGAAGATAAAGGGTCAGCCCACCGTTGAAATCTTATCGCGCATCATTCCCGGTATCCTGGGAGAGTTGACGTTTGGTAAAACCATGATGTGGAATGACTCCAGGGTATCATTTGTCAGACCTATAAAAAGCCTTCTTGCCCTGTTTGACCATCAAGTCATCCCCTTTGAATTCGCGGGGGTGCAATCGTGCAATTTTACTTTCGGGCATATTCTCCTGTCGCAAGGCCCTATCGAGGTGAATTCTTTTCGAGATTACTGCGAATTGCTGGGCAAAAATTTTGTGATTACCCGGGAGGAAGAACGGAAAGAAAAAATCATCGGTGAAATTAAAGAGATCGAAGAAGAGTATAACGCCTATGTCAAGCTGAACAATGACATGCTGGAAGACTACCTCTACACCAATGAATACCCCGTGGTATTCCAGGGGCAGTTCGATAAAAAATACCTGGAACTGCCGTCGGAGATCATTTCAACCTTTATGATTAAAGAGAAAAAACTGCTGCCGGTGTTTGATAAGCAAAACAATCTTTTAAACATGTTTGTCGGGGTTTCCAATATCCCGGATGAGAACCGGTATGTGAAGACAGGTAATGAACGGGTGATCCGGGCTACTTTCGATGATGCCAAATTCTTCTGGGACAGCGATCGCATGGATGATTTTGCCGGGTTAAGGAAACAGTTAAAGAATGTCATGTTCCACAAAGACCTGGGCAATTATTATGAAAAAACAGGCCGGTTATCCACCCTGGTGGATTTCCTGGTCAAAGAGACAAAAAATGAAACCCTGGCAAAGAACCTTAAAAAGGCTGCCCTTAATTGTAAGAATGACCTGGTTACCCGGATGGTGCGGGAATTTCCATCACTGCAAGGCATTATGGGCGGTCTCTACCTGGAAGAGAAGGGAGAAGAGGAAGATACCTGGAAATCCGTTTACAGTCACTATGAACCCAAGGGGTTTCATACTGCCCCGCTGGACCACCCGGGAGCCGGGATATTGTCAATGGCCGATAAGATAGATAATATCACCGCCTTTCTCTCCAAAGGGATAAAGATTTCAAGTTCCAAAGACCCCTATGGCATTCGGCGCGACGCCAATGCCATCATCAAAATCATTATCGATTTTAAATTCAATTTTAACCTGGAACCACTGATCCGGAAGGCCGCAGCGGCATTCGCGGCTAATGGTAAAGATAAAAAAGAGTCACTGGATGAATTGACAAAAAAAATCATTCAATTGTTCCTTTCGCGGGTTGAGAATGTATTTAAAGATTTTTTAAATTTCAGGTACGATGTGGTGAATGCCGTATTAAATGAAGAAGCCCTTTGTATCTATAAAATGTACCTGAGGGCCACTGATGTTGCCAGGATGGTAGAAACCGAATCCATGGAGGATTTAACTGCCCTGCACAAACGGTTAAAAAACATCATCAAAAAATCCGATTTGTATACTGTTTCGGAAGACTCCCTGGTTGAAGAGGAAGAGAAGATTTTATTTGAAATTTTTAAAGAGTCCGGCGCAAAAATCGAGGCCCTGTTGGACAGCCACCAATACCTCCAGGCTTGTTCGGAATTCCTGGAAATGAAACCGGTGATCGATAATTTTTTTGATAATGTGCTGGTCATGGCAAAGGATCAGAAGTTAAAGGAGAATCGCATTGCCCTGGTGCAGCGGTTGGATCAATTGCTCTCCCGGATCGCCGATTTCTCGTTAATTGTTGAATAGATTTTTTTCGCCACAGACTAGCACAGACGTACACAGACAAAAAACAATCTTTTTATTCTGTGTTTGTCTGTGTAAGTCTGTGGCATATTAAAAGTTGAAGGATGAAGAAAAAAATTCTTTATGAATGCATCGAATGCGGGTATCAAAGTCCAATCTCCTACGGCAAATGTCCCCAGTGTAATAACTGGGGATCGATGGTAGAAGAGGCTGCCACCAGGGGGGATGCAGGAAATGGGAAAAATCTTCCCCAGGTCAAACCCGTACCTTTGAATGATATTGACAACCTCAAGATCGAACGGGAGGTTACCGGCCTGGAGGAGTTTGACCGGGTGTTGGGCGGCGGCATTGTCCCGGATTCCGTTATTTTGATCGGCGGTGAACCCGGGGTAGGGAAATCCACCCTGGTACTGGAAGTATCCGGGATGCTGGCCCGGAAAAATAAAAAGGTTTTGTATTATTCCGGTGAAGAGTCCGCGGTTCAGATAAAACTGCGGGCCAACCGTTTGAAGGTGGATTCGGAGGCTATTTTTCTCCTCACCATGGGAAGTCTTGAGGATTTAAAAAGTGCACTGGAAGAGTTGAAGCCGGATTTTTTGATCATCGATTCCATCCAGACCATCAATTCCAAAGCCGGTCCTGCCATTTCCGGCTCCATTTCCTCCATGCGTTTTGTCACCGCTGAAATCATCGAATTAGCCAAGAGCAATCATATCACGGTTTTTATTATCGGCCATATTACCAAGGAAGGACAGATTGCCGGGCCCAAGACACTGGAACATATGGTGGATGCGGTGTTGTATTTCCAGGGGGAATTAAAAACCGATCTACGTGTATTGAGGGCCGAAAAGAACCGCTTCGGTTCCATCGATGAAATCGGCATATTCCAGATGACCCGGAAGGGATTGACCTGCATCAGTGACCCGTCGCTGCTTTTTCTCCAAAACCGGCAGACCTCTGAATCCGGCATTGCGATTTTTCCTACCCTTAACGGTTTACGTTCCATATTGATTGAAATCCAGGCGTTGGTTGCGGAAAGTCCCTTTGTGGGAAATCCCCGGCGGATTACTGTGGGATTTGATCCTTACCGGATGTCTATGTTGATTTCCATCATCGAGAAAAAATTAAAACTCCCTTTTTACAAATCCGATGTATTCCTGAACATCACCGGCGGTATGGTTATCCGTGAGACAGCCGCCGATCTTTCCGTGGTATCCGCGTTGATATCCAGTTATAAAAACTTCGTGGTGCCTAAGGAGTATATCACCATTGGAGAAGTGGGGTTAACCGGGGAAATCCGGCCAGTAACCTTTATCGAAAGTCGCATAAAGGAAGCGGTGCGGCAGGGATTTTCAACATTTATACTGCCTACCTCTCAATCGGATATTAAAACCATTCCCAATATTTCTATCATCCCGGTAGAAAATCTTTATGATTTTTATGGAAAGGTTAAGGGTTAATTATGCCTCCGTCGGGCATGCTGCGCATGCTCCCTATATGCGAAACAGCGAGTGACGATTGTGCTTTGTTTTGTTTCAGTCGTTCCCATTGGTACCATCGTTCGCCTTATGTCCACTGTCTTCCGTCCACTGCCTACCGTCCACTGCCCACCGTCGTCCGTCCACCTCTCACCACTTTTGGCGCACAATTGCCTGACCCCAAATATATATTTGAATAAGGACATGCGCACTGCCCACTTTCCTTTTATATTTGTACGTCCGGGACGTTTTCCTAATGGCCGGGTAACGATCACCGGCCGTTGAGACGTTTTTCTGAGTCATCGATGAAATTTCTCTGTCGCAGCGCAAAATTGCTCTGTCACTGCGAAAAATTGCGCAGTCACAGCGCAAAATTGCGCAGTCGCAGCGCAAAATTTCTCTGTCGCAGCGCAAAATTGCGCAGTCGCAGCGAAAAATTGATCTGTCTCAGCGCAAAATTGCGCGGTCGCAGCGAAAAATTGATCTGTCTCAGCGCAAAATTGCGCGGTCGCAGCGAAAAATTGATCTGTCTCAGCGCAAAATTGCGCAGTCGCAGCGAAAAATTGCGCAGTCTCAGCGCAAAATTGATCTGTCTCAGCGCAAAATTGCGCAGTCGGAGCGCAAAATTGCGCTGTCACCGGGAAGTTTTGCCGAAGGGTGGTAGTGTTGTGTTCTAATTTAATCATATGTGAATTTTCATTGTTTCCATGGGGACAGATGGTTGAGGTGTTTTCCGGCAGTGCCTGCGCATATAGGGTGGCCGCGCCGCGGCCTTCCGGCAAAGCCTCCGTTGTTTCGCATATAGTCTCCCCACGCAGTGGGTCCCTATTCAGTAGGTAGTAGACAGTGGGCAGTTGGGCAGTAAAAGATAAGAAGCAATTTGGAATTAGTGGGAACAAATGGCCACAGCGTATTCCAGCAGAGCCTCCGCAAATAGACTCCCCTCGCAGTGGGGCTGGCGTTGTCAACTGGTTACATACGTCATGGTTTGGCATTACAACCTCCTATACCGTTGTATGTTAATATTATAGTATAAAAAAAGATTTTTGTCAACTGTTTTTTTATTTTTTTTAAAGAAAAATTATATTTTATTGAAAGTTTTTTAAGCGGAAAAATCTTGTAAAACCACTATTAATAGTTATCTATCAGTATCAGGGGTCAGATATTGTATTGCAATATTGTTATAATACAAGCTCTGACCCCGGCCTCTTGCCAATTGCAGTTGCTGAGCAGTTTCACAGCGATCTATCAAAAAAGCAAAGAAGACATTGAAAAAGAGATCGCGGAAAATCGCTCGAACAAATGAGTATTCGCTTGTATATAGACAAAATTGCTGATGATGAAATGATGAACTTGACAAATAATTGGAATTATATTATTCTTAAAAACGGAGGTCATTGAATGCAGCAAATCTTGATTAACATTGAGAATAAAGAGCTTGAGAAAAAACACCTGGAGAAAGTAACCGGTGGGGATAGTTTACTCACAACAAGAGAGATTTTCGCTATATACCAAATTTAGAACTTTTTTGATTATTTACCGCAGGAGGAATAATGAAACCGGGAAACATACCTGTTTTGGTCGTCGAAGAGTAGACAATTCCACGGGCTTATGAAAAAGCAATTGGAGAAGTGTGGGAGAAAGGGATAAATGTAAAGACGGAATATGATCATGCGGAAGACCCGCCCAGCAAGGATGCCACGGTGGTGATCGCAGTTCGAGAGCCCTTCGGTCAGCCGCGATTTCACCGCTCCTTTGCCGACGGGCTCGGGGGTCTGGCTGAGTATGTCATGGAAGTTGTGCACGGGGCCCA
>Ga0114923_10001051_pt1 | contig 19517 bp, 20 predicted proteins | sample SumtaG_FD_89578 | JGI IMG/M metagenome (GOLD analysis project Ga0114923, IMG submission 89578) | Deep subsurface microbial communities from Indian Ocean to uncover new lineages of life (NeLLi) - Sumatra_00157 metaG | ecosystem: Environmental > Aquatic > Marine > Oceanic > Sediment | place: near...
AAGGAACATGAAAGTCTCCTACAACGGCATTCAGATCCGCGAGACCAGACTATGTGACATAAGTACTGGTCAGCCTTTCTTCTTCGAGCACTGGAACTACATGAAGATAGACCTGAACGGCAAGGGAATTGCAGACAACTGGAAAAGACCTACAGGCATGCTCCCCGCTGTCAACCTTTGTGCAGGTACTACACGCTTGATCAAACGGGATGAAGTAGTTATTCCGCTACGAGGAAAAGTATCTCTGCGCGATATGGTGCTGCACCGGAGCGAGGAGAATGAGGATGAAGGATAAAATCCCTGGTCCAAAGATAATCCTACTCGGGGACAGTGGGACTGGCAAGACATATTCCATCAAGACAATTCTCGATGCCGGTCTCACTCCCTTCATCATCTTCACCGAGCCGGGTATGGAAACACTCGGCAGCACGCTGGACAAGTGCCATTACAAGTACATTCCTCCGGCGCAAGGATCGTGGGACAGTCTCATGGCCACAGCTAAGATGGTCAACGTCCTGCCATACGATGGGATTGCTAAGATGGTCGATGCCAACAAGAGCAAGTACAATGAGTTCTTGAAGGTCATTGAGCAATGCAATGACTTTGTAGATCAGCACGGTGAGCACTTTGGCGATGTAATGAGTTGGGACACAGACAGAGTCCTCGTCATCGACAGTCTCTCTGGCTTAAATGATATGGCCAGTAATCTCGTGGTCGGTGGTAAACCAGTCAAAGGTATGCAGGACTGGCAGGTCGCACAGAATATGCTGAAGAAACTTATCGACAAGCTCTGCACCGGCTGTCATTGCTCACTAGTCCTCATGGCGCACATCGCTCGTGAGACTGATGAGACCACCGGAGGCACAAGGCTATACGTGAGTACCCTCGGCAAGGCACTCGCGCCCGACTTACCGGCTTACTTTTCCGACGTGATCCAGACTAAGCGCACCGGAGAAGATTGGAGTTGGGACTTGTCTGGCACCAATATCGCAGTCAAGGGGCGCAACGTCCCCTTCAAGGCGAAGCAACTTCCAACGTTCAAACCTTTGTTTGCTACGTGGAAGAAATCGGGAGGGGAGATAAGCACGACTCCTCCTTTAACCAAAGCTGTAAAAACGTAAATCTGAAAAATTGGAGAAATGGTATGAGTTTAAACACAGAAGAGTTCCTACAAACTACCACCGACAGTGCATTGGATGATCACCTTGATCCATGCCCGCCGGGCGAGTGGCTGGCCATTGCAGGGAAGCCCGAAATCGCTGATTTTGTATTCTCGAAAGGGGATCACAAAGGCGAGACCGGCTACCGCATGGTAGTGAAGTGGGGCATTCAAGACGAAGGCGCAAAGGCTGCAGTCGAGCGCGACACGTTGTCAGTCACACAGAGCATCTTGCTCGATCTGACTGAGGACAACACTGGTCTCGATATGGGCAAGGGTAAGAACATTGGTCTCGGTCAAATCCGAGCAGCTCTTGGTCAGAACGAAGCTGGTGCGGACTGGTCTCCTGCTATGATCGAAGGGCAACCTGCAAAGATCAAGGTCAAAGCAGGAATCTGGAACGAGCGTGTCACTGCTGAAGTAGTAGCAGTTACCGCGCCGTAACCTCTGGCAATTGCTTTGGGAGAGAAGCTGAGCAAAAGCTTAAGCCGTAAAGCTTAGCTTCTCTCTCCGTTTTGGAGAACGAAATGCCTGATGTAATAGCAGAATTTAAAGAGGACCGGCCCATTCCTAAGGACTACATGGGCGATGCAGTCTACGCTGAGGATGATGGATTCCACTTGATGCTGACGACCAGCAATGGTATCTCAGTCACCAACAGAATAGCGCTCGAAGACACTGTGTTCTACGCAGTAATGCGCTACGGTAAACGGATGGGATGGAAGTAAAATGATCCGACGTTTCCTCGATTGGTTGTTCGGTCCACCTTCTTCTCGTCGAGGTGAAGTCATCCTTCGCTTCTACAGCAACGGGCGCTTGTTGTGTCGCGCGCCTACCAGTACTACCTTCTTTACAAAGGGCGACACTTGCTATGTCACTAGCGGCTGCGCTGTGCTAAGACATCCTCCCCGTATACCTAAAGGTGAATCCAGATTAGTCAATCGAATTACTGTGGCGCTGCCTGAATTCCCAGAATATGAAATAGAAATAGAATTCACACCCTTTGATATGCGTCACGACAGCGATGTGATCTATATTAACGGCGAAGGCGAAGAACACGGCGCCTTCTTAACACTATCATGAGGAACTAATATGTTCAAGCTTAACGAGGAACAGGGCGCAAGCCTCGAGCGTATCAACGGAACTGAGGACTTCTTTGTTCTAAAAGGCTACGCCGGGACAGGTAAGACAACTGTCATTACTCATTGGATGGAAGCAATCAGGACTAAACCAAAGGGTCATGAAGGATTCTTCTATGCACCGAAGGTAGTACTAACGGCTCCGACCAACAAGGCAACAAACGTCCTGCGTGAAAAAGCGAAAGAGATTAAGCTCTCCGCCGATGTAAGCACAATCCACTCGTTGTTATCTCTTAAATTGAAATGGGAGAAGCACGAACAAATCCTTGTCAAAGATCAGCGAGGCGAGGACCTATTCGCTGAGTACGATTGGGTAGTCATCGACGAGTGCAGTATGCTCGGACCTGAGATGATGGGCTATATCCAGGCGGCGCAAGAATCCGCTGGCAACAAGGTCGTATTCATGGGAGATCCCTGTCAACTGCCACCGATCTCTGAAGTAGGCAGCGATTCATTCCTCGTAGAAGCAACTGAATTAACTCAAATCATGAGACAATCCAATGACAATCCTATCCCGAGGCTTAGCCTCTATCTACGCGAGCTTATCTTATCTGAGCGTCCAACTTACCCGAACAAAATCTTTGAGTTCGTCGACGACCAGCATATATTTCATCACCCACTGGCACATCATGAGGATAGTATTCTTGACGCGTTCGCAGACGGCGAGAGAAAGACTGATATACGACACGTTGCATGGACGAACAGGGTGGTTGACTCTTGGAACGATCAGATTCGTGACAGGATATACGGTTTTGATCGAGAGGAATGGATGGTAGGTGAGCGCATTGTAACGACTGCACCAGTGATGGACACACGAGAGGACAATGTCTTGTTCTCCACCGATACCTTACTCACGATTCAGGAGGAACCAGAGGACATATATGTACAAGACATACCTTGCTGGAAAATCCTGTGTCGTGGTCGCTGGATCTACGTACCCATGCGAGACTCGGCCAAGCTATTCCAGGCGAAGAAAGAATCGCTGATAGCTGCTGCCAAAGAGGACAGGAAGAAGTGGCGGTTCTTCTATAAATTCATGGAAGCCTTTGCTCATGTGAAGCCAGCCCATAGCCTGACGGTGCACCGGGCGCAAGGCAGCACGTTCGATGATGTGTATGTCAGCTTCCAGAACATCCTCCAGAATCCAACGCGGCGCGAGAGTCTTCAATGTCTCTACGTCGCAATCACAAGGCCGAGAAGTCGGCTGATCTTAGTATAGGAGAAAGAAATGTCAGATGTAGGACTCACAAGAGCTCAATCAACAACTGAAGAACGACAATCTGTTAAAGGTATATCTCAAGATCTTCGAGCGCAAGCCAACAGATTGAAAACTCTAGTACGAACCCTCGACAGTAATTTATCTAACGCGGGCCTTAAAACCCACGATCCGGATAATGCAGAAACTGATACACCGGAACCTTCCGATACTCGATGGATACTTAACGACGCGGCTACAACCAATCGAGAGGCTTTGAACGTATTAGAGAAACTCGTACTTCTTGTAGAGCAGGAACTCGTATGACCCACATCTCAGTACACGCTGAGGACATTCAAGTTGGCGAGCGTCAACGACAAGTCTTTAAAGACCGAGACCTCGTTGACCTTGCCGACTCTATTCTACGAGTAGGACTTATCCATGCACCTGTTATTACAAAAGATTACACGGTTGTCGCAGGGGAAAGACGTTTACGGGCTTTGGCTCTTACTGAGAAGCGAGGCAGCTTTACTTACGGGGACACGGAATACGAGTATCCAGAGGTTCCTGTCCACATCATCACTCGAGATAACCCAAACGTCCTCTTTGAAATTGAACTTGAAGAAAACCTTAGACGAGTTGACTTATCTCCAATGGAGGAGGCAGCCGCCCTCGCTAAGCTCCATCACGTCAGGCTCGATGCCGACCCCAAGCAAACAAGAAAGGACACCGCCAAAGAAGTAGCCGGTCTGAAAGGCGCAACGCTCACGTCCACCGATGAGATGAAGATAGCCGACGCCTTGATCGTTGAACAATTCAAAGACGATCCAGAGGTAATGAAAGCTGGTAAGACCTCGCTTGCTAAAGCCGCGAAGGTAGCTAAGAAGAAACTAGAAATCCAACTCCTCCGTGCGCTCGAGGGGACAGACACTAAGCCCGCGAATGAGATGTTTGTCCTGTTCGCAGGGTCCGCAGAAGAAATCATGCCTTCAATGGAAGACAAGTCCTTCGATATACTTCTCTTCGATCCACCTTACGGTATCGACGCAGGTAAGTTTGGTGGTCAAGCTATGGACCTCGGACATCAATATGCGGACGACTTCGACGAAGCGTTTAAACTTATCCGTTTCATCTCAAGCGAATGCTTGCGCCTACTTAAACCAGACGCCCACGTGCTCATGTTCTGCGCGTTTGAGAAGTTTCTTATATGGAGGGAGCTTTATGAAAATCTTGGATATTCTGTTTGGCCGCGACCGCTCATCTGGTCCAAAGGACAGCAGTCGCACGTGCCAGTACCAGACTTCGGACCACGTTATTCTTACGAATGTATACTCTTTGCTCAGCGAGGTCGACGAAAGATTAACCAGCTTGTCAATGATGTGTTCCCCTTTTCTCCTGTCCGAGACAAGATACATGCTGCGGAGAAACCAAGTGAGTTGCTTGCGGCGCTTATTAGCTTTGTCGCCCGACCTGGAGATCGCATCCTTGATCCCTGCGTTGGAAGCGGAAGTATCTTCCTTGGAGGACGAGGCAAAGAGGTATACATTACCGGGATCGAGGTAGATAAAGATAGCTATATTGTTGCGAAGGAGAGAACGAAATGAGCAGGATAGACAAAGACCCGTTGAAGGCTATGCTTATGCAAATCTTTGTAGGGAATCTAATTGTAGACTTGAAAGCCGGTAAGGTAGAAGAAGTTATCTCAAGCCTAGAAAAAGCCCTTGCTGCGCTAGAGGAAGATTCGAAATGATGTATATTCCTTACACCGTTGAAGTAGATGGAACGCTAGTCTATCCTAACCCATCAGGCGCACATGAACGTATACATGCTTCGAGTTGGGATTATACAGAATTTATAATGGGCATAATGACAGGAGCTAACCTTCCTATCTATGTCCATCCAGCTCTTTGGCATGGTGCTATTTGCGCCTTCGAAGTGAAGCCAAAGTAATGGAGTCATTCGTTCCAGGCTATGGCCCTTCCGACGCTAAGATATTAGTCGTTGGCGAGGCCCCCGGCAAGGCAGAGATCAATCAACTCCGTCCCTTCGTCGGACCCTCCGGCGTGGAAATGACTAAGATGATTCAGCAAGCTGGTATGCTCAGGTCCGAATGTTATATCACCAACGTCACTGGCTACCGCCCTCAAAACAACAGGATTACCGATTGGTTCTATCCCAAGACAAAAGCTCCTCCCGAGTCCATATTCATTCTAGGTAAGCATGTCCATGCGCATATTGCGCATGGAGTAGGCGCACTTGAAGAAGTCTTAGACAAGCTTAAGCCAAAGGTAGTTATCGCCTTCGGCAACACGCCCTTATGGGCACTCACCGGCCACTACGGAATAACTAAGTGGCGAGGATCTAATCTTGAAACAAGAGAAATCGCGGGGAGAACTTATCCACTCCTCGCAACATATCATCCAGCTGCCATACTCAGACGCTGGGATTGGAGATATATTGGAGTTCACGATCTGCGCTTGGCACGACGGCTTCGAGATCACGGACTTCCGACGATTAAGGAAGACTTTATCATCCGGCCAAGCTTCGATACAACCATTAGATGTCTCAATCAGTTACTGTCATGCGCAGACGCTCTGGTCAAGAGTAAGATGGATCTTGCTGTCGATATTGAAACAAGATTCAGACAAATCACCTGTGTTGGTCTGGCGTGGACCGAGGAGAAGGCTATATGTATTCCTTTCCTCGAAATCAAAGCAGCGGATAAAAATTACTGGAGAACAGTCGAGGAAGAGACTGAGATCGTATGGCTCCTCAGAAGACTACTTACCCACAAATCTGTTTGTGTGATAGGGCAAAACTTCTCCTACGATCAGCAATACTTTGCTAGGCGCATGGGCTTTATACCGAACTACAAACCTGATAACTTCCACGATACCATGACTGCTCATCATGTGATGTGGGCAGGACTACCGAAGGGATTAGATTTCCTCTCTTCTTTCTATTGCCAAGAGACTCACATCTATTGGAAGGACGAAGGTAAGGAGTGGAATCCCAAGACTCATGACGAAGAGCAGCATTGGGTCTACAACGCACGAGACTGTGTACGCACATACTCAGTCGCAATGGAACAGAGGGAAACTTATGAAGCACTTAATTTCCAACGAACAGCTTATGGAAGCCCATGGACTATTCAACATGAGAGTCATGAGTCGATTCTCAGGGCCATGCTCCGAGGAGTACTTATTGACACAAAAAAGAAAGGGGATCTTTGGAAGGAACTTGGTGACGTTATCGCTCGACTCGAGGAATATATTAATTACCTCCTCGGGCATCCTCTCAATCCCCGCAGTCCGAAACAGCCTTCGACGCTGTTCTACCATGATTTCGGGATTAAACCTGTCACTATATACGACCGCCAGACCGGCAAACGTCGTCGCACTTGTAATGCTGATGCCTTGGATACGATCGGCAAACGGGAGGTTCTTGTCGCTCCGATCTGCGCTGCTATTAACGCGGTGCGGTCACTCGGCACATTTAAAAGTGTGTGTTCCAAAGAGCTTGATGCTGACGATCGAATGCGCTGCAGCTATTCTGTCCCCGGAACTGAAACTTACCGTTACAATTCCAGCGAGGACGCCTTTGGATATGGAACAAATCTTCAAAACATCTCAGCTGGTGACGAAAAACAGGAACGAGAGTCTCACCTATATCGACCGAATCTTAGAAAAATGTTCATCCCTAATCCCGGCTACGCCATTGCCGATCACGACCTTGCCCAGGCTGACGCTCGAATCGTTGCGTGGGAATCAGATTGTCCCTCATTAAAGGAGATATTCAATGACCCGACACGCGACCTTCACAACGAACATGCCGAAATCATCTTTGGGAAATATCCTGTCGAAGGAGACCCCAACCGACAACGAGCTAAGGTTTTTGTCCACGCTGCAAATTATGCAGTTACAGCCCGCGTTCTGGCAGCAGCTCTCGGCATTACTGTGCATGAAGCTGAGCAGCTCCTCGATCGTTACTTCGGAGAACGGCCAGAAGTTAAAGAGTGGCACGAACGAATTCTTATTGAACTGCAAACTAGACGTTACGTTGAAAATGTCTTTGGATACAGAAGATTCTATTTTGACCGAATTGAAGATCTGCTGAAAGAGGCGCTTGCTTGGATACCACAGTCGACAGTGGCTATTGCTGTTAACTTAGGCATCAAGCGAGTGGAGGAAGAACTACCTTGGGCTGAGTTCCTGCTGCAGGTTCATGACTCAGCGGTGCATCAATTTCCTATAGGCATAGGCAAAGAAGATATAGAAGCTTCATTCGAAGCAATCCGGAAGACTATGGAAATAGAACTTCCTTACCTAGATCCAATGACAATACCAGTGACAGGTGGATGGTCGTTGAACTCCTGGGGAGAATGTAAATGAAACATCCCAACGAACTGACAGATGAAGAAGTACTAGAGTTCTTTGCTAAGGACTTCGTGGGATCAGACGCTATGCCTCAGCACTGGCGTTCTCTTCTGCGTCGTGGCCTTCAGATACTAGCGCGTAAACACTTAAAGGATTTACAACACTCATGAAAAAGACCAGAGAAATTCTAACACACCGAGCGCAAATACAAAGTCCTGACATTGTAAAGGCTCGACACTTCCATGATCTATTCGTCATGGCTATTATTTCCGCCGGAGGTTCGTTGAAGATAACCAAGGAGGCGTGGATAGAATCTGTCAAGTACGATGAGATTGTGCGGAACACTGCGCCTGATGGTAATTATATTTTCACGGTTAAGAAGAAAGAGGAGTAAGCTACAATGACATCAGACGAACAATTAGCTGAATGGCTTAAAGGTAACTCGATCCATAACGATACTCGAGATGAGTGCTGTCCTGACTTTTCCTGCTGCACACCAAAACTACTGGCCGATGAAGATATGCGAAAGGCTTTTGTCGCTGCTGACGATGACGCTCGAATATCCATGCTCGGAATGTTTTTGGGGGCTGCAATAGCAGAAATGGGTAAAGACAAAGAGGTTTATCTAGCGGGCTTCGATGAGCCTTCAGTCGAACATTGAATTCAACTTCAATTTCAGTTTAACTTCAACAAAGGACTCGGAGATGAGGTTAATATATCTCGCTGGACCGTACACAGATAAAGACGAGCAAGTAGTACAACGAAGAATAGATAAGTATGCCTCTGTGGTTGCGCACTTCATGAACACCTCAGAGAATCTTTATCTGTTCTCGCCCATTCTCCAGTGCTTCCATGTAGCTAATCAGCACAATCTACCCCATGACTTTGCTTTCTGGGCGCAACGAGATTTCTTCATGATAAAGAAATCCGCTGCGATGTGGGTAGCTACCTTTCCCGGTTGGCAAGAATCCTACGGAGTATCTCAGGAATTAGAATACGCTGAGTCTATCCAGAAAGAAGTGCTGTATCTCGTCGAAGACACAGGACCGCTTTACCATAATTACATTCTAACGGACGCAAGACCAGTCCATACATCACCATTGATAATTTGAGATCGTTCGCCCACGGCCGTTGTATGCGGTCTACGGGGACATATGACACCAAGTATCGGACAATATGGCAATAAGAAAATTAGATGACTGGATCAAAAGCTACATGGAGTATAGCTCGTTCAGTGAGGCTCCCGACAAATTTCATTTTTGGACTGCAATCAGCACATTAGCTGGCGCACTCCGGAGAAGGGTATGGATAGATCAAGCGTATTTTCAATGGACTCCCAACTTCTATATTATATTCGTAGCACCTCCGGGGATCGTATCCAAGTCCACGACTTTATCAATTGGTATGAGGTTGCTACGTCAGATCCCGGGAATACACTTCGGCCCAGATGCCGTAACGTGGCAGGCGCTGACCGAATCTCTCGCGAATTCTACCGAAGAAGTGGATTTGACACCTGGGAGGACAAGTGGAAAATTCAGCATGGAGGTGAATCTCCAGCCTATGAGTTGTATTACAATTGCCTCCTCGGAGTTTGGTACGTTCTTGAACCCGAAGGACAGAGAGATGGTGGACGTTCTGGTTTCTCTCTGGGATGGTCAACTGGGGGTGTGGGAGAAGCGTACGAAAACTTCTGGTTCAGACATAATAGCCAACCCCTGGATCAATATTGCCGCGTGTACTACGCCCGCATGGATAGCGGGGAACTTCCCGGACTACATGATTGGTGGAGGTTTCACGAGTAGGTGCGTCTTCGTGTATGCAGATACTAAGCGGAAGTTGGTTCCTTATCCGGCAGCTGTCGTGCCGAAGTCTTTTAAGAAAATGGAGGAGGATTTAGTTCATGACCTCGAAATCATATCGACTCTCTGTGGAGAAGTCAAACTTTCAGAAGCTGCTCAGGAGTTTGGAGAAAAGTGGTACGAGTCTCACTATACATCTCATAACGCGGAACTTGCTAATTCACGTTTCGCCGGGTACCTTGCAAGAAAACAAACCCATATCCATAAAATCGCAATGGTCTTATCAGCCGCTGACAAAAGTGCGAAGCCGCTTATCATTAGCAAAAGGCATCTCGAGGCCTCACAGGAGATTGCTACTTCGCTCGAAGCTGACATGCCTCGGGTCTTCGCACAAATTGGTCTTATTGGAATTACCAAGCATGCTGACGAAGTACTTCAACTCCTGCGAAGCTTTAGAAAGTTGGAGCGGCGAGAGCTTGTTCGGCACACGTTCAGTCTTATGGGGCCAGACGAACTCGGGAAAAGTATTGAGAGCCTCGTTGGAGCAGGCTATGCGCAAATGAAGAGTGAAGACAATAAAGTTTATATAATCTACACTGGACCGGACGAATGATAAAGACTCCGAGCAAGAACAACAGATCCTTAGTCGTCAGGCTTGTTGAAGACGAATTAAAATTCTGTTGTATGTTCTCTTTCCTAAAGGAAACTTCCCGCTACTCTCAGAACAAGGTCAGCCGGGCACTAGGAGTATCGGCCAACGCTGTTAGCTATTGGCGAGCAAAGAAAATCCGAGGCCAGATCAAGGCGTGTCCTCGGTGTTCTCTTCCTCAAACACAGCTTCAATTGAAGACGACAGCCTCCGGAAGGGTCTACTTTGTTCGACATCCGCAGCCGTAAATTGTCGGGCTCTTCGGTAGGTTTCAAAAGACTGTATACGAACCTCAGAAGTAACTCGCATTTCACCGAAGGGAACTGCTGTGTTGTATTCTCTTATCTCAGCATTCGTAGACTTTTCAGCTTCTTTATTACCTGTTACCTTGGCATGATTCCATTTAAGCAATAGTCCTGTTCGCCAAGATCTATAATAGATAATAGATTGCTGCTTCGCAATAAATCCTTCCCAACCTCGAGACAGTTCTCTAGGAGTAAAGCCTAGGCTCTGTGCTACTATTTCTGCCACGTCTCTTGGATCATGCAGATCGAAGTCAGAGATAACCTTTCCAGCTCTTGTTTCTTCTCCACCCCTTACCGCAAACCGCGCAGCTTTGCTGATCTGTTGCATTGCCTTAGGCATAGCCTTTTCCCAGCGCTTCCACTGGTCAGGATGATTGTTGAAAAGTGCTTGTCCTACACCAACACCAGCTGAACCAATAGCACCTGCGGCACGACCGAGCGCACCTGATGCTGCGCGTTCAAAGGTATTCGCTTGACCGGGCGCAAGCAACTCTGTGCCAGGAACTATCCGGCCCATCGAGAGACTTCCGCTCAAGTCTATGTCTGGTATCGGCCAGCCCATAAACTCGCCAATGTTAGCCAGACCAAACGTACTGCTGCTCAACCCATGCAATACAAGGTCGGGGTCAACGTCCAGCTCTTTCAGCATTTTCCGTAGGTCTACTCGGATAGCTGTATGCGGGTCCTTCACGCCAGTCTTTCTCTTGAGCGTTGACATAGCCGCATCAATCAGATCTGTAATGTTCTCGGCAAAGGGCAGTCCCATTACACCACTCATTGAGAAGAGCATAATCAGCATACGGAAAGCTCCGGGGTCTCCACCGAGAGCAAAGAACAAAGCGTTCTGCATGTAGTTTTGGAAGACAAAGACTGTCCCGCCAACCTTACCACGCATGAACCTAGGCCGCGCCCAACGAGCATACTCGAATTGAGTTTTTTCTACCGCACGGCGAGCCTCGAATACAGCTTGCTCATGCAATTTACCTTTGGTTTGTGCCAGTTGGTACGACGCAATAGCGGTGATGTGTCGATTGTATTTCTCTGCTACATGGAAAGGTAAGCTTCCATAATGGCTGATCTGCAACCAAGCTTGCTGGCGCCAATGTCTGGGCAAAGTCTTTTCTAAATTCTTCTCGCTCGCTGCTAGTGCAAGCTCAGTCGCAAGGCTCTCGTCGAGCCAACTTTCACTAAGTCCCTGCTCAATCATCTGCAGCAAGTTCTCATCTATCTTATCTGGATTCCTCATAGCTGTAGCCGCAGTTTTATACGCTCTTGTAATAGCAGCTACAGCTTTACCGTCACCATACCGAGCAGCGAGATAAGGATAAGTAACCAGTGGAATCTGTGTCAAATTAACAAAAGCGCTTTTGACATTGAATCCAAGGAACCAAAAGAATGCAGCGCTTCTTAATCCTACAAACTCATTCACCGGGTTCATTACATATTCCAGGTGATTGTTCATATGATTAAGAATCATAGCTCGCTTGTCTGAATTTCTTTTGGAGTCTTCCCCCAGTTGCTTTCGAATAACCGTGATAGAAGCTTTTACGTTATCAAAGTTCTCCTTGAATTGAGGGTCAAACTTCACCCGAGCGATGTGGTTAGCAAAGCTGGTCATGTAATTAGCGTACGAACGCTGTGCGTCTATAGAGAATCCTTCAACCCGTTTCCTCCGCTGGAACTGCTTGCGGAAACTCTTGAAGGGCAGCACATCGTTCTTCAACTCTGCGATAGCTTTTTCGATAGCCTCGTTGACTTCTTTGGTATGCTGAGAAGAAATAAGGTTACCTTCCAAATGCTCCAGCATAGTCAGTGGCATACCCTGCAAGCTGAAGCTAGGGGTGACTCGATGAGACGAGGACGTGACTACTTGTTCTTTGCCAAAGTGTTTATTGGCAACAGTCAACGCTCGGTCACGCTCTTTCTTAGTATCAAAGGTTTGATATTCTACAATCTGGTCGTCAGTATAGTCTTTACCCTCTATCCTTTGCTCTCCCTTCGAGCGGACTTGTAGAATCCAATCTCCAAAACGCATGAGAGGAAAGTAAGGACGACTGCGCATATCGCGGAAGTCTGCTTTGACACGATTAATTTCCTGTGTCAGCTTAATAATATCATTAGAGAAGATTCGTTTCTTAGCCGTGATGAGAACTTCTTCCATCTGATCCAGAGAATCTAGAAGATCTTCTTTAATCTGGCGGCGCAAAACCAGTCCATCCTCGGACAAATTGTAGGTCGCAGCTTCTTCTTCGGTGAAATTCCTAGGAGACTCTAGCCACCCACCATCAGGCAAGCGACCAATGGTCTCGTCGAACAAAAGCCTGCCTAGCTTCTCAATCTCCTCCGAGCCTAGGTTCTTCCAAGAACTCAGCCGGCTCTCTGCCGTAGCCAGGTTCTGATTCACTTCGTTTTTCCAGGCGCGCAGGTTCTCTACATAGAACTGTAATCCGGCCACGTGAGGATTCTGTTCCGCGATTTGTAGTATGTTGAAGCCTACGTCCATGAACCTATTGAAGGTATCAGCTTCTCCGCTGAGCCTATCGAACTGCTCCTTGGTCAACAAGCCGTCGTTGAAGATAGCTTTGATAGGACTCGGCATTTCTTCTGGACCTACTATCTTTTCGAGAGTCTTGATCTGCTGGCGCTGTCCATGCGACCGAGCAAAAGCCTTCAGCGTCGGTGTACTCGTGCGGAATTTTTTCTTATGAATTGCTAGGGCTTCTTTAATATCCTTAACTGCCGCATTAAAGAAAGGCGCAGTCGCTTCAGACACTTCAGAAGAGTCTAGCATGGCCTTAGCAAACTCTTCCGCTAGATATTCCTTGAAAGAAAAAAGATATTCAAATGTATCTTTGGATATAAAATTTTCGTTTATCAAATGATTTTGTGAAAACTCACTTTCGCCAAACGGTACTACATCAGTAAAATTCAGCTTGTCTCCATTCTCAGTTGTAAAGGCTCCAAATCTAGGTAACGAAAGAATATTTACTAGTGCATCCGACGCAGACACATTAAGACTGTTGACTAGAAACTGATTGTAGTCATTTCGAATTGCGTTCAGAATCTTTGTATTTTCTTCTGTCAAAGATCCTTCGCGCTCATCCTGTACCAGCTGGTTAATTTTATTGAAAGCTACGGCATGACCAAATTCATGCAAGGCAGAACCTAACAGTTCTCCCTTTTTCCGCGTCAGGATAGTTTGGTTTGTTGCAGTAGGATTCATTGCAAAGTTAGCCGCAGCGCGGGATACTTCTTGAGTTCTCAGCGATATGACATTTACTACAATAGCCTCTGAGAAAAGTTCAACTGCACCATATTCACCTCCTGTCGATTTTGGAGATTTTTGCGCATCAAGCGCTGTGTTCTCTATCAAAATAGTACTGTTCTTTCCAAGCAACGGATTCAACAGAGTATACAAATTCTTTAAAGACTTGGCCAACTCTAGCTCTGTTTCTTGTGCTGCCTCGAAACCCTTGATTGTTATTTCAAGATCTGCAATCGCAGCTTCTCCTACAAGCGTAGGTCCTTCGCTTTCGCGGCGCGCTTCGAATTTCTTAAGCTGATTTATAGTCTGCGCATGAGCCTGTTCATCTTCAATTAATATCTGAGAGAAGGCAGTAACAACAGAATTATTAAGAAGTGCTTCTTCTAAAGAGCTTGCTTCTTCTAGTCCTTGCGTAAGTCTTGCTGAATTAACTGCGACGAGGTAATCATTGTCAAGTGCGGTACCACGAAGCAGATTTACAAGAGTAGGTACAGCTGCTCGATTCTGCGTACTAATGTCTAACAAAGCACCGCCAACTTCCTGTCTAGCTACTACTACTTCTCGATCAGCTTGTTTTTTTAAATCAACATCAAGCTCGCCTTTGTCTTCAAGTATATTTTCAAACTCCTGCACATCAGGATCGCTTCTCAACTCCTCTATCCGATCTGTTATTAAAGACATAGGACCCATGAGATCGTCAAGCGTCTTTATACCTAATGGCTCAAGGATTTTTTCCTTTATCTCAGCTTCTACTTCTATCTGCCTATCCCGCTGCTTCCGTACACCGAAGGCAGTAGCCAACAAGCTCAACGTAAGCCCTACAGAACCACCAATGCCTGCGGATTCTGCTAAATGTTCGTTCCAAGGTCTACCTGGATCATACGCAGCAATTTCAGCGGCGGTCCAGTTCTCTCCAATCGTTTGGAAACCTTCTTGCAAGAACTCTACGATGCCGCCCTCGAGTCCACTTGCCAGAAACTTTCCGGCAGTGCTTTTCATTCGGCTACTAATAACTCCGCCAGTTGCATCATCTAGCTTATTGAGCAAATAACCTATAGACAATCCTTCAGACGTACCAAACAGCGCGTTGGCGGAGAAGGCTATAGCTACCTGCTCCTCCGTCGCACCGTGGCGAATAGCATCTTCACGACCAGCTTGACCACCTACACCAGCACCTAACCACGCAGCTATGTACGCAGCAGCGCGAGGAGTTTCCTTCAATAGAACCTGTGCGCCTCGACCACTAGCCATGAAGCTAGCGCCTTGTAATATTCCACGAGAGAACTTCTCAGGCAAATTCTCATTCGCTATTATTTCCTCTGGAGACCTTGTGGATTCTCGAATAGTCCTTGCTGCGTTGAATAAGAAATTAGTATCTTCGTCAGGATTTGGACCGGTAAACAATTCAAGCGCACCACTAACCGTCTGTCCTGCTACTGCGAAGGCCTGTCCAAGTATCGCACCACGAGGATCTGTACCACCCATACCTGTCGCGCTTGGAGAAAGAAGAGCTTTCTGTATGTTCTGCCCACCTTCAATAAACCCTTCTTGTATATCAGCAAAGCTAGGACCACTGGGAGCAATAGTCAAAGTCTCTCCCAGCGTCGGTGCATCAGGCGCACGTGGGTCAATGCCCTGAATGGTGAGCATATACTGGCGGAAGAACTCACCTACACTGGTAGGGTCTGTATCCAGCTTGCCATCCATATTCAAAGAAGGATCAAGTACAACGTCATCGAAGGGCGCAGCCTGTACTTCAGGCGCAACGATAGGAGCTTCTTCGACGGTCGCTACTACTGGATCAAGCAAGCTAGGATCGAAGCGAGGTGGCTGCTCCGGTTCCTGCTTAGGGTCGAGGATGCTTGGATCAGTTGGCATTACTGAGCCCCAACTAGCTCATCAATAACCGCACCACTGACGGGATTAGAAGGAGGTCCAACTGGATACCGTATAATGTACTGATCCTCTCCTACCTTCTCAACTACTCCAGTCTGATTGACTCTACCATTCTGGAAAGTCCTGCCCTCGCGCGGGTCAGTAAGGTCTAAGGTAGCAGAATCAGCTTCGTTAAAGGAATCTCCTAAACCGTTCGTGAATTCTACAGCTCGAGCTTGAGCTTGCTCTGGTGTCATATCAGGATTAAACAGGAGTATGTCTTTGCCTAGATCTGTAGCAAATTCAAAGCGATCTTGAGGAGTGACTAGGCCCTTGCCGATTAGTCCGGTTGATCTTAGCCTAGCTAGTGCTTGTCCCTCTGGAGTATCCGGGTAGTATCCAGAACTTATAAAGGCGTCTGTCGCTAGATCTGACATACGCTCGGGTCCGGTACTGCCCGCTCCTGCTCCTGCTGCAGGTCCAAAGTCTCCAGCCTTGAGCCTTGCATCGAATTGCCGCTTGTTTTCTGCTAAAGTTGCCGCAGCTGATGTTGCTCTAGCCGCAGCTTCAGTAGATCTAGATTCTGTGGCTGTTCTAGCTATGTCTGTCCTTTCCTCTATAGCTGTTGTTCTACGCTCAGATCGTCCTTCTTCGCCTTCTTTGAAGGTTCGATCAATATCTCTCTGACGCAGTTGATCTAGAGTCCCTACGCCTCTCAACGCAGATTCCGAAAACACATCGAAGCCGCTCTTACCAAACTCTGGTGTTTGGAAGAGACTTAGCCCCGTTGTCAACAGTGCCATACGAAAGTTAGGATCGTCTCGCAATTTGTTTCTAAATTGCTGCCACCGACTCAGTTGTTCTTGAGGTGCGGGTGCAGCCCTCGCTGGGGCAGTAGGTTGCGTAAGCGCGTTGCCAACTCCGCCGTCAAAATTACCTCGTGGCATGAGTTTCTCCTATTAACAATTGTCCAATACTTAAAGGCTCTGAGCCTATCTTATCTATAATAGGTCCAGGGACTCCATGATTCTGACCTTTCAAGATGCTACCTAAGTTTCCATCTCCAATACGAAAGGCTGGTAAAGGATTCTGCACAGGTAGGCGCACGTGGGCTGTATAGTCCTCCGGCGGTGCATCCGACAGAGCAGCGAGCGCATGGAGCTGATCTCTCTCAGATTCGAAGTACTGCTCCACGAACTTAATCAACTCTACTGGATTCATATTCATTTGCCTGTTCCCAAAGTTGTACCACCAGTGGTCAGCCCTTCAGTTCCACCCTTTCCGCCACCGCCTATTCCGGCTCCTCCAGAGGGACCGAAGATAGAAGCACCAGTCAACAGCGCACCAATTCCTTGATTGAGGGGACTGCTAGTGACTTCAGATCTAGTCTCTTGCGCTCCTCCAAATTGCCCCGCAGTTCCTGTAGCACTTTGTAGCGCAGCCAGATTAAACAGCGGTTCGTTCTGTTCAAAGTTATGCCTCGCGATTTCTCCACCAATTTCTGCCTGAGCCTGATTCTGTCTAGCGTCACCTACTCCTGCGGTGATCTGCCCAGGCCGTGCACCTAATGCGAACAAGGCAGGAGTTCTGTTCTGTGCTTGATTGAATGTATCAAGTCCTGCTTGAAACGCACCTAGATTTAATGCACCTAAAGAATCAGCCAGTCCAGCATTAGACCTTTCTACTGAAAGTGCCTCACCAATACCACTCGCGCTGCCGCCGAACTGGCCAGTAGCTGTCCCACCGCTTCGTATATTAGGTAGGATATTTTCGGTCAAGTTCTGTGTAAACCCTCTCGTAATATCATCCGTCACCTGTTGAAACCCAGGAATATTTTCAGGTTTGAATATGTTCTCAGGATTGAGGAAGAACCTGTTCCCTGCAATCGCTTCGTTAGTCAAATCCCCACCGACTCCACCAGCGAAGTTGATCAATTGATTCTGTCCTTGGGTCTGAAGAGGATCGAAGTCAGCCACAGTGTCGCCGGGGAAGAAAGTTCTTCCGCCTGTGTTGAAAAAGTCCAGAGCCCCTTGCAACAGCGTATCAATATTCAACTGTTGATTAGCTGGAAGTATAGTTTCTGTTCTGGACTTTGATTTACTGCTGCCCATCAGTGTAACTCCTCTTTAATTCGCCTGACCAGCGAAGTGTAATTATGTCTAAAGCCGTAAGGACGTAGTACTCTTTCCCATCCTTTACGACCCATTACTTCAATATAGTCTGCATCGTGCTTTATTGCCCACACAATGAACTCGTCCATTTTACCCAAGAAGATTTCAAGATCCTCGCCCTGTGCCATATAGATCTGAGCGATGCGAATTATTCCGTCGCTTGAATATAGAACAGTGACTGCATAGGCTAGTGGCTTATCGCCGTCTTCCATGACCCAAAGAGTATGGATGCCTGAAAATACCTTAGCCTGCAGTTGACGCATGAAGGTATCTGGATCATCTTCAGTATTCGAGATTGCTTGGCGCAAATGCACCTCGGCTCTAGGCCACATCGTCTGCGCTTCGTTGATACTAGTTTCTCTTAATGTTATCATCTAACAAGTGGTCCTATAAAAGGCCCTAAGTGTTTGTTGCCTTGCGTAGTATTATCCGGCTTGCCAATAGTTGCAGAATGCTGAGCTATAACTAGTTGCGCCAAGCTGGCCTCGATTTCTACATCTCCTGTTATAAGATCAATAGTCGCGGAATGCTCTGTCAAAGTCAACGCGTCTGCGGAAGCTAATACCTCTTTGTCGTATACGATAGCTGCGCTAAATGTACCTATAGACAACGCATCTACATTGGCCTGTACATCAATATCCAAAGTCACAGAGGCTTGTTGCTCCGCTAGGACTAACGCTTCAACACCAGCTAGAACATCTTTGTCATAAACAATAGCAGCTTGTTGTCCTGCTACGATCAGAGCGTCAACATTAGTTTGAACATTAACATCTAACGAAACTGCGGCTTGTTGCTCAGCTAGAATCAGCGCATCTATATTTGCTTGAATATCAACATTTAGTGCGACAGAGGCTTGCTGTCCAGTCAACACAAGAGCGTTCACGCTAGCTAGAACATTCTTGTCATAAACAATTGTTGCTTGTTTCCCAGCAAGTATCAAGGCATCGACATTAGTTTGAACGTTCCTGTCGTAGACAATTGTTGCTTGTTGCTCCGCTAATACAAGAGCATCAACTCCAGCTTGTATATCTACATTCAGGCTAACAGTAGCTTGCTGTTTTGATAAGACCAACGCATCAATATTAGCTAATACGTTCTTGTCATAGACTATAGTAGCTTGCTGCCCCGCGAGCACTAATGCGTCAGTGTTAGCTAAAACATTCTTATCAAAAATAATCGTTGCTTGCTGTTCTGCTAATACTAGTGCATCGGTATTTGCTAGAACATCTACATCTAACGCGATAGTTGCTGCTTGTTCAGCTAGAACTAACGCATCAGTGTTGGCGTTAACATTTACATCTGCGCCAAGCTCAATCGTTGCTTGGAAGGTAGCTAGGACTAAGGCATCTACACTAGCGGGAATATTTATATCTAAAGAAACAGTAGCTGGTTGTTCAGATAAGACAAGTGCATCGACTGATGCAACTATATCTAGGTCCAGTGTAATACTTGCTTGTTGTTCAGTTAAAACAAGTGCGTCTGTATTGGCAAGTACGTCTTTGTCGAAGACAATAGTTGCTTGCTGCTCGGCAAGAGTCAGCGCATCAGTAGTTGCACTAATGTCTACGTTTAGTGCAATATCAG
>Ga0114923_10001052_pt1 | contig 19500 bp, 19 predicted proteins | sample SumtaG_FD_89578 | JGI IMG/M metagenome (GOLD analysis project Ga0114923, IMG submission 89578) | Deep subsurface microbial communities from Indian Ocean to uncover new lineages of life (NeLLi) - Sumatra_00157 metaG | ecosystem: Environmental > Aquatic > Marine > Oceanic > Sediment | place: near...
AAAAATAGAATAAAAATAAAAAATAAATTTGCAATAATAAGCCGGGAAAGGCTCGTATAGATCATAAACCTGAAGCTCTTGAAGAAAGTGATTTGTTTAACGCTCCGGAAGGAAAGCACACCGTAGAAAAGCATTATTAAGCAACCGGCAAAATATAAAAAATCAGCAAACGCCATCTCCCAATTTTTTAGAACATATTTACCTTTCCATGTACTGTGTACATTATACAACTGTTTTGTGCTTACATTGGATTTGATGATCTCAGGACGGTGAAAATAAATCGATAGGGGGTCTATATCAAAAAGAACATCAAAGCCATACGCGCCATATTGCTCATAATTCAGATAGTTTTTTAGCTTTTCCCTCTCTAATTTTAAAAAATCTTTTTTTTCTGCCAGGAAGCTGCCGTAATCGATGCACGCGGCAAAAACAAGGTATAAAGACAATAACAAAAAAATAAGCAGGATGGCAACATACCGTTTAATATTGATAGTGCAGCTTAACTCATAGTTGAATATACTTATGAATTTCATATGGAAATTTAATTTGATAATGCAGTCGAACCGATCCTGGTGGCATAATTGGCAAAAATCGAGGCGTTAGTATAATCAACCAAAATCTTCCACATTTGCTCTTTTGCAGGCACACCCCCTGCCGACAGCACTTTTCTTACCCCGATTAAATCTTCACGGATTACTTCGATATTTTTGATGTTTTCAGCATGTATACCGATAACATCATTGTTTACCATAAACCGCTTCACCTTTTCAAAAACTCCTGTGTATTGCATGGTTTTTGAAAAGGAATCATAGTCGAAGTTTCTCAAAGTTTCAGTTTTTTCGGGTAGATATCCGGCTGTTAGCCCTAATGCTTTTGCCTCCTTGTAATGGTTAAGTGACTTCTCGATCTCAAGCAATGCGTTATTTACCAGGTTAAGAGAAGAGTTCGTGTCAAAATTTGAAATTTCAGCACTTTCAATACTGATAAAAGCTCATTTGAAATCCCATAAGCCCTTAGAAATGCAACAGACCCTAAAACCAGTTTTTTTTCGATTTCCGGTTTATATCCTGGCGGGAAAATCTCAGAAATATTGTTCATCACGATTGTTCCGAAACTTGTGCCACAGAACAAAAAAATGATAAGCGTTAATGCTGCAAACTTCTTCATAATAACCTCCTTATTAATTTGTTTTTTCCCTTTGTTGATTGCTTTTGATTTTCATGAGATAATAATATAACCAAACCTCAAAGAAATGTCAACAGAAAAATCCTTTTTATATCCTGTAACTATCGCCTGATAGTACTTTTTTCATGCCCCATTTTTTTGTTTTTGTTCGCCATATATTTTTTCCTCAACTTTTTAAATCTCTTTTTTTCTTTAGCGTCTCTTCGCGTGTCTTCGCGGCTAAAAAAATCTTCTAGGGTTTTTCGCCCGTCCCTATTTTCCTTTCACCTTTCACCTTATCATAGTCTATCATAATCATCAGCGTTTATCAGCGGTCCATTTCTTGTTTAAGCATTTCCAGGTTTTGTAGAGCTGTATCCAGGTTGTAGTGGCCGTTGGGGAAGAGTTTTTGCAGGATAGCTACGGCTTTTTCTTGAAATTCCAATGCCTTTTCCAACTGGCCCAGGTCCTGATAGATGAGAGATAAATTATTGTAAGAGGTGGCTAAGTCGGGATGATTTTTATCCAATACCGCTTCTCTTATTTTAATTGCTTTCTGTTGAAATTCCAATGCCTTTTCCAACTTGCCCAGGTCCTTATAGATCATCGATAAATTATTGTAAGAGGTGGCTAATAATGGATGGTTCTTATCCAGTACCTCTTCATATATTTTTGAAGCTTTATTTTGAAATTCCAATGCCTTTTCCAACTGGCCCAGGGCCTTATAGATGGAAGATAAATTATTGTAAGAGGTGGCTAAGGAGGGATGATTTTTATCCAATGTATTTTCTTTTATTTTTGTAGACTTCTCTTGAAATTCCAATGCCTTTTCCAACTGGCCCAGGTCCTGATAGATCGTCGATAAATTATTGTAAGAGGTGGCTAAGTCGGGATGATTTTTATCCAATACCGCTTCTCTTATTTCCACAGCTTTCTCTTGAAATTCCAATGCCTTTTCCAACCGGCTCAGGGCCTTATAGATGAGAGATAAATTATTCGACAATCTCGCCAGCTCTTCATCATTATCATCTTCCATATGCCGCACCAGCACCTCCGCAAATATCACATACTCCTTTTTCTCAATAGGATTATCACCAGGGTCTAAAAATAATTTATTTGCCAGCGATGTGATCAACCCGCCACACTTCTTTGCATCAGGCTCTGCGTTGTGACAAATCACCTCCTGCAGCACCTGGTGCATAAAGATGGTAAAGCCCTCTTCACCGGCCTTTGCCTCCCGCTTCAACCACCCCTTATTAACCAACCCATTGATCTCCTCCTTGGTTTCAAGTCCCAGCCATTCACTACATTCATTCATGTCTATAGGAACTGCCGGTAACACCGATAAATTGGTCAATACATCCAGCTCTTTTTCAGTTACCCCGGATAAATCGAAAATCTTCAGCAAATGCCCAAAAAACCGCTTCCTCTCTTTTTCATTATGCCAGAAAGTTACCACCTTATCCCGGATTACTTCATCCAGGTTGAATCCTTTCTCCTTTAATTTATTATAAAGCCCTTTAATCGTCATTGCGGCATTTTGCGCTGATCTTGCCAGCAGCTCTACAGTAAGGGTGTGGTTCCCGCAACGTTCAACGATCTTTTCAACATTGGTATCATCGGGTTTTCCCTTGTAATATCGATAAAAAAGCTCCTTGCAGGACCGCGGGCTTAAAAAATCCAGGGAAAAGGTCTCAAAACCCTGGAGATTCAACCGGGAATTGGCAACCACTTTAAACGGAAGGCTGAGAATACTGAGCAGGTCTTCATCTTCCGGGTTTTCGATGTTGTCTATTACCAGCAGCGAATTCGCATCCAACCGGTTCAGCACGGCCATAATTTTATTAAACCGTTCATCGAGAGTATCACCGGGGCTTGGCTCGATTAACCCGGGATGATACCGAGCGGTTTCGCTGCCAAAGGCATTTACCAGCGATTCTTTGATAGAAGAAACATAATCCACCCAGGCCGCGTGGGTGTATTGGTTGTAATGATTTAAGAAAAAACGTTTGCAAACTTCGGTTTTGCCGATACCACCCAGTCCGTTCACCAGTACTGCCCGGTCAGACTTTTTTACCAGCGTTTCCAATCGTTTTAAATCCTCATCCCTCCCGATCAGTTGAACCTGCCTCGGAGGTAAAGGGGTTAGAACTTTTGTTAAAGGTTGTTTTTGGCGGGAAAATGTGTTCGGCTGTGTTGGTTTTGACTTATTTTTGTCTTTATCAACCAGCTTAGCCGCCAGTTCTGCCAGGACCTTTTCACTTTGACTTTCGCCGAATTCCAGCAGGGTCTTTCCATCAGGAGGGAAACCCTGTATTCCATTCAGCCAGGGAACGTTTTCCCAGGCACACGGCTCTGCGAAAATAGGGATTACTTCAAGCTCTCCCTTTTCCCGACGTTCCAGTATTCGCGGTATTTCTTCATCCAGTATAAAATCGGAATCCAGGAAATGTTTGCTGATCAACATAATTGCTGTGTCTGATTTATTTATTGCTTCTTCGATTTCCGGGTACCAATCTTTACCTAATTTAATTTTTTGGTCATCCCACACCTTGCAGATGTCTTGCCTTTCCAGCACCTTTAAGTGTGAAACCAGCAGTTTTTTCCATTTTTTATCTTTGTGACTGTAACTGATAAAAATGTGTTTCATGGTTCATTTATATCACAACTGCATTATTTAATCAACGTAATTTTTATTTAGACAGGGGCATTATTTGTATATTGTATTTTGTAATTTGTAATTTTATTTTCTACTATGAAAATAACCACGAAGACACGAAGACGCGAAGGGAAAACCTATCAATTCGCCCGTAGGGGTTTGATTCATCAAACCCCATATATGAATTGCCCCGAAAGAGGGCTTGATAAATCAAGCCCCTACAATCGACCATGTATCATTTTCATTGTCTCCGGGCGTGGCTCGCAACATGGGAAACTGCCATGAAAATGGCCACGAATTATACGAAGAAAAAAGGCATCGATTCAATCGTAGGGGTTTGAAACTGGGGACACTCATATCTATGTTAGCCCAATTATTTATCTTCCATATACCCCAAAGATATTAAAAATTTGTCCGTTACTTCAAAGACTTTATTATTAACAGAGTCCCAATTGAGATGTCTGATACCATCATATATATGTAATTCACATCGATTACCAAAACGCCTCATCCTTTTTTCAAACTCTTTAACACTCCATAATGGTGTATATGGATCCAGAGAACCGTGAATAACAAGCGTCGGTGGAAGATTTGAGCGAATGTGCTCAAGTGGACTGCAATCTTTTACTGAGGAAAGATTATTTATTTTATTAAAATGACCGTTGTCTTCAAAAATTATAATCGGTGCTGATTGAACGATCAATACATTAGGAACGCAGCTAAAATTACGATTATCACCTGGATCGTCAAATCCTGGTATCATTGCAGCACATGCAGCTAAATGACCGCCTGATGAAAATCCATAAGCGACTACTTTATCAGGATTAATGTTAAGGTCATTGGCATATTCTCTTGTCCAACGTATCGCTGATTTGACATCAGCTATTGCATCCAGCGCATTCGCTTTATGTTTCCTTTCTAATCGATATTCAAAAGAAATAGATACAAATCCTAAAGAAGAATACCGTTGGCAAACGTTTCGCCCCCATTCAGGCTTTCCGATTTCCCATCCACCCCCGTGAATAAAAATAAATACAGGTTGCTTCTTATTTGTTTGACTACGATGATTCCGATAGATTAATGCTTTCAAAGAATGATTAGCGGCTTTTTTATAAATTACAATCTTGCAATCATCTTGTATGGTTTCACCAGGTATAAAATTAAGCGAAATAAATGAAAAGAGCAGAGATATTAAAAGATGAATTTTAATCATATTTTGCGAAATTTGCAGGTTATGGATTCATTTGCAAGCTGCCGACCCAGAGGATGTCAATCTAACCTTTACCCCAATTAACCTGACCAATTCAGATTTTGTCCATATAACCATTCCGCCTGTCCTCTTGTATCCAGCTTAGCCAAGCACACTCGAGACGCGCCCTTCTTCACCCTTCTGGTTAGAAAACAACCCAATTGAGGACGACATTGAAAACTGTTATCAAGAAAGCCGCCAGCAATGCGGTTTCCAGGCCCTTGATTTCGATACTTTCCATCAATTGGTCGATTAACCAGAGTAAAAAAGCAAAGATGACAAAGTTAAACAACCCGAAGGTTATTATATTAATCGGAATAGGAAGCCTACCCAACAGCCAGAGAATCCCGAAATTCAGGATGCTTAAAACAACAGCCACTGCGATGGCAGCGCCGAAGCTTTTGATGGTAACTTTTGGCAGTATCTTGGCCACGATGAAGATTGCCACGCTTAACAGCAGAACTTTTAAGATAATTGTCAAAATATCCAACGTTATCCTCCATATTAAAATCCAAATTATACATGATCTGAAAGAAAAGTAAAGAAATTTCTGGCCTGTCCCTGTGCACTGTGCATCTGGTGACTATTTTTAGTTTTTCGCTGCTCTTCCATAAACAATACCTTGATTTTTTTATGTTGGACTGTTATATTTATCGCATGTTTATTTCAAGAGACCTATTGACAAATATACGACAATGGCTGGAATTAGGAACATAGAGGCGTTATGGAACTCGATCATATATTTATTTGTACAGGTAATGGAGCGCCTGAAGCTGAATTGCTAAAAGCGTTTGGGCTTACGGAAGGGTCTCGAAACGTGCACCCAGGTCAGGGAACTGCAAATCGTAGATTTTTCTTTCACAATGCTATGCTGGAATTGCTGTGGATGAGTGATCCGATTGAAGCACAGTGCGAACGGACAAAACCTACGGGACTATTTGAGCGTTGTTCATTAGCAGAGGCGAATGTTTCACCTTTTGGTTTTTGTTTTAGGCCAGGCAGTCCATCTGAATCCAAAGCTCCATTTCCTGCCTGGAACTACAAGCCAACTTATTTATCAAACTCATTGTTTATTGAAGTTGGTGAATCGCCACTAAATGAACCCATGTGGTTCTTTTTTTCGATTGCATCCAGGCCTGATTCCGTTGATGGAAAAAAGAGACAGCCGCTCTCTCATAAAACCGGTTTTAAAGAATTGACCGCTACGATAGTCAGCATCCCTAATAATATAGAATTATCACTCCCGGCGATGATGGCTGATCGTTTAGATAACTTTTTTATTACGTCGGATGACAAGTATCTTATTGAAATGGAATTCGATGGGGGAACACAGGGAAAAGCTCATGATTTTCAACCATCGTTACCGCTGGTATTCAGATGGTGAGTATAAAATCAAGCCTTGCATTGCAGCAATGTGTTAATACATGACCTGCCCCTGCGCACCTTCGTGTGCTTCGTGGTTGATTAATATTACCGGGTTATTAATCCTGCCAATTCATACTTTTCCAATAATTTGTTAAAAGCAGGGACCTCATTTTTCACCAGTTCCTGGAGCCGGTATTTTGCTTCGTCAAGCTCTTTTTTCAATTCCTCATGCACCTGCACCTGCTGGTAAGTAGGAGGAAAATCAGCCGAATCTCCGGCAACTGTTTTTTTATCCATTCGACCCGGTTAATATCCTCTACTACACGATTTAAATCGGCCTGGATATCCAGGCCCAGTTTTACCGTATATACTCCAGGTACAACCAACGAGCCCTTTAATCCGCCGCTGATTCCCCAACTGGTAAGCGGCGCCCAACCCTGCCGGGCATAGGTTTAATATCTTTTCTCTTCCCATAATGGACGCGGAGAAAACAGGTAGGCCTCCTCCTTTAAAATCCCGGGATTCAACTCCGGAGGGTCGTTATGTCATCCATGATCCAGAAACCGCGCCCGTAGGTTGCCACCACCAGGTCGTTAAAATGATCCTGAACGGTCATCCAGTGAACCGGCGCCTGGGGCATGTTGGTTTGAAGCGGAAGCCAGCTTTCACCATTATTAAAGGAAACATAAAGGGCATTTTCCGTTCCGGCATGAAACCTGGAGGGTTCGATATTGCTGACCGTTCCCAGGGGTGGTAAACCGGGAATGTTTCGGGTCACATTTTCCTATTTGGCTCTGCCGTCACTGGATTTATAGATACCGTTGCCAATGGAGACATTGCTGCGGATGAAGGTTTCGCCTCCGGCGGCCAGGGGGGGCTTTTTTAAAAAAACCGCCCCCCTGGACCCCCCGAAAAACTTTTGCCTAGGTTGAAGAAATACTAGATAACATCTTAAATGAAATAGGTCAGGATTTCAATAGAAGTATTTTAGTTTATTCAAACTTCGGTACGATATTTACCATTACATTCTTCCGGTTCAGTTGCCCGTCCTGGCCTTTTTCAATAAATACAAAATGATACCGGCCAAAAAATCCGGGACCGGCATGCCAATAGAATATACCTTTCTCAGCATCCAAAGTCGAGCCTATGGGCAGTGAGTGCAGTTGATTGCCTACCACCATGTAACCGGAGATTTGCGAAACACCGGTAATATTGTGGGATAGGTTTAGCTTGATCAGGCCCAGTTCTTTCATTTCAAGTTTTATTAGACCTTCATTATCAGGATATATTTCTTGTGGTTCCAAACCTTTGCTGAACACTTTTTTAAGTGTCACAGGCATGCTTTTATCGATGGGTAAATCCCGGAAATTTTCAATCCTGTGTGACGCGGCGTTTGTTCGTCCCCCATTGGGGTTTTGAATAGTAAAATACCGGCTGCCGATACCGTCGGTACGCCCTTCATTGTCGGTGGCAGTCCAGTAGATGGTATGAACCCCGTCATGATAGGTTGTGGTATCCAGGGGAAAATAACCGACAGCACCGTCACTATTGGCATTATCAGGAAACAGAGTAGCAATATCCTTCCTGTAAATATTATAGTGGGGATGGCCTTTGTTGACACCGTCTACAAAAACATTAATGGTGGAGCCGTCGAAGGGAATATGCTTGGGCTGCGGGGTTAACGCCCAGCCCCAGTTAATAAAACTGCTGCCTGAGGCCGTGCCGCCCTGGGTCGGGGTATCGATGGCGCCAAAGGGTTTCACTGCATTGGCATTGTCACAAATGATGGTTTTGGACCCTAAAGTGGTCTTATTACCTTCCGAATCCGTGGCGACGGCAGAAAGATGGTAAGTGCCGTTCCCACCCCCAGGTAAAAAGTTGGTTAACATCATATAGCCCCAACCGGCCCGGTAATTAAGGGGAGAATCCGGGTTTCCCTGTTCTACATCCGGTCGCGCCCCTTCCACAAAAACAGCATCGCCTACATAACTAGAGCCATTATAAATCTTCACATTATCTACCTCCACATCATCCAAAACCCAGCCGGTCACCGGGACACTGCTGCTAACGGTGGAGTTGTGTTGAGGTGTTGCAAAACTGCCAAAGGGGGGATGGTCCTGTGACGGAGTCTTTACAAACAGGTTAACGCTTACTGTTTGCGGGGTTATCATAGGATCTGTTGAGTCCTTGACTGTGATGCTGCCGTTATAGGCACCCGGGGGTAATGGGCAAGCTGCCACAAATACTTTGACAGAACCGCTGTTGGTGCCGGATGTCGGCGAACAGATGAGCCAATCGTTATCAGTAGTGACTTCCCAGTTTAATGTTCCACCACCACTATTGCTGATAAGTAAATTCTGATAAGAGGTGGCACTGGATGTTGTGGTCGAATTCTCTTTAATGGCCCCATAATTTAAATGTGTGCGATTGACGGTAATTTCAGGACCGTCCATTGCCTTATCCTTAATTTCTCCACCTAAATTCCCGGTAAAGAATAAGGTGATACCTACAATTACTACAATACTTAAAAAACCGTTTCGCATGCCGTTAACGGCTGTGCTTTTTTTCATGATAATCCTCCTTTATGATCTGCATCTATTTTATTCAAATAAGGAAGGCAGCACAATAACATATGTTCCAAAAATTATAACATATGTTCCAGGGGCATGCTGCCCCACCCTAAGAAGGCCCTTCGGGCCATCCGGAAGGCTTCCTATAGTGAATTTATGCTGCCGAAATACTCTTATGATAAAGTTCTTAATCATATAATACTAGTTTTCCTAATAAATGCCGTGGAAGCCTTCAACCACCGATTTTATGAATAATTCGAATTATCCCTAACGCTTCTCCAGTTCAAAGAAGTCGTAGGGTTCATTTGTTACGGTCCTGGCTTCAACGGTAAGAACATTTTTTTTCACGGTGACCACCTGGAACAACTGGACGTCCGTGCCTATCTTTTCCATCAGGTGTAGGTGTTTTTTGTTTATTTCATAAAATTTGGGCCCGCTGACAGATACCACAAACACCGTTCCCTTTTGTTTATCATCTACGACGGTACCATTTCTCAATTTATAGGTTCTGCCGTAGGTATGATCATGCCCATGGAGCACCAGGTCCACCGCATATTTATCGATAACCGGCAAGAAAATCTTCCGCAGTCCCGGGTTGTCCCGGTCTTTGCCCGTGGAATAAAAGGGGTGGTGGATGGCCAAAATGGTCCATTTATTTTCGTTGGCTGCCAGGACAGAATCTAACCATACGGCCTGCTTTTTCAGCTTTTCGTTCCCATTAAGCAGGATCAAGCGGACACCCTGGTAATCGATATAATAAGCGGTTTCTTTAAGGCCTTCGGGACCGTTTCGGGGGAGAGTGAAATGGGCGTACCACAGGGGGTGGGGGTTACTGGCCGTGTATTTCCACGCCCCATTATCCCGGTAATAAGCATGATTGCCCGGCATGGTGATAACCGGTACATGCCGTACCATCCAGCCGGCTGCATAAAAAAACTCCCCCCACCATTCATCCAGCCACGACATAGAAACAATGTCACCGGCAATGAAAATAAACCGCGATTCCGGGGCCGCAGAATAGGCCGCACGAAACACACGGGAACAAAAGGATTTGATATTATTCTGGGGGTCGCCGAGGTAAATAAAAGTAAAGGGTTTATTCTCCCGGGCAGAAGTCCTGAAAAAGCACCATTCGCTCCAGGCTTTCCCGTCTCCCACCCGGTACTGGTAGAGGGTGTCGGGTGCAAGACCTTTTAAGGTCACGGAATGATGCAGGACCTTTTTCTTCCGCCCAATCTTTATTGTTTCAGTTACGGCAACCACGGCTTTGACGTTTTTGTATGGGTTGAGACTGTCGGTATTGAAACTGCGGTGACTTTTGGGGGTGGCCAGCATGTACTGGACCCGGGAGTGTTTTACTCCCGGACCGGTTCGCCAGGTGACGGCTATTTCCCGGGAAGGATCAGTGGTTAGATTCAAGATAATTCTCTCCGGTCCTGCATTGTCGCCTGAAAAAACCAGGGGATGTGCGGAGAAAATAACGATCAATAACGGGAAGATAAAAAACCAACGGAATTTCATTTTACACTCCTGTCTCAACTGTGCTTAGCAAACACTTGCCGGTAAACAATTTCCAATTTTCAAGGCTAAGGTATATCACAAACAGGGCAAAATATCAAATGCAGAATTTCCGGGCTAACCTGCGGGGTTGACAGAATTTACTTTTTTTTGTATGATTACTTCTTAATTGAACATTTGGAGGAAAACCAATGGCAAATCATAAATCAGCGTTAAAGAAGTACTTGCGTGACGAAAAGAGGAAACTCATTAATCGAATGAATCGATCCAAAATGAAAAACAAGGTAAAATCATTAATAAAAAAGCTTGATGCAGGCCAAAATGATGAAGCAAAAGTATTGTTTCCCAAAGTGATTTCAATAATCGATAAAACCGTTATCAAAGGCACTATCCATAAAAAAACCGGTTCACGGTACAAAGCAAGAATAACCAACCGGGTAAGAAAAGCAGGAATAGAAATTTAATTTTTCCCCGATACACCGATAGGGAAAAAAACCTTAAGGGGCGGAAATGAATCTCCCCAAGAAGTATATTTCTTACAGCCAAATACGGTTGTACCAGAGTTGTCCTAAAAAATACTATTATACCTATATAGAAAAAATCCCGGTACCCATTTCCGACAAAGTATTGCTGGGTATTGTTTTTCATTCGACAATCGAATACTATTTCAACGAAAAAATAAAAAATACCGAACCCGGGAAAGTCAGGCTCGTGGACCATTTTACCGCAGAATTCGCTGCGCTGCAAAAGAAGCAGGAAATCCTCTGGGAAACCACTGCAAAGGAAACCCAAAAGCGGGGTATCGCTTTTGTTAAATACTTTTTAAGTGAGGTGGTACCCTCCATCGACCCGATGATGGTAGAAAAAGAATTGTGGGCTGATCTACCTGGCATCGGCGTGAAACTCAAAGGGGTCATCGACCTGGTTGAAAAAGATTTTAGCATTACCGATTTTAAAACCACCACTGCCAAATGGTCCAAAGCAAAAATAAAAAGTTCCTACCTGCAAATGGTGATTTACCGCTACTTGTTCGAGCAATCCTTCGGGGATGTTATCTCCCAATTAAAATTTAAAATCATTTACTCCAAAATTCCGTCCCATATCAGGCACCAGGAAGTGGCCATAAAAGCGAAAGATGTCGATTATAACAAAATGTTCGACATTATCAAATATGTCGTGGAAAATATCAGCCAGGGTGTTTTTTATAAAAATGAAAATTTTATCTGCAGCTTCTGTGAGTATAAAAAACTCTGCAGGCAAAACCCGGAACCAGGGGGATAAAAATTTCGTATAAATAGTAAATACGAAAGGAGTAAATAAAATGAAACGGTTAAAACGATCCAACAAAGAAAAAATGATCGCCGGTGTTTGCGGCGGTATTGCCGAGTATTTTGATGCCGACCCAACCATGGTGCGGATCATTTATGTTATCGTATCGATATTAAGTGTAGCCTTTCCCGGCCTCCTGGTTTACATCATCCTATGGATTGTCATGCCCCAATCCGACGTTCATTAATGAAAATGGCAGGATACTGCCAAAAAAAGTTGATTTAATTCTTTTTTCATACTATAATCACATTTCCATCAACCGTTGTACCGTTGAGGCTAAATAAATATAGGAGGCAACAGTGAGACTATTGATCGACATGGAGCACAAAAATGAGATCGGGGTTATCGATTGGGAATTTATCCATGATATGCAAGGAATTGCCCCTGAGTTAATCACTCCTGAAATCATCTATTTGACCGATGGGTTTTTGAAAAAAATACCTAAAAAATGGAGCAAAATAAAATCGAAACTGGCAGAACATATAATCCCCAACCATACGGTTCCCTGCGCAATTTCCGATCTTGAAAACCTCGGCAATGAATTTAAAATAAGGGGAACTTTGAAAAATAAAAAAGGAGATTATTTAAGCTTTCATAAAGTAGTCGTCTTTGACAAAGATAAATTCGAGGATGATTATATCGGATCAGTCATTACTGATAAAAAGGGCAACTTTACCCTCTCCTTCGGGAAAAAAACCTTTAGCGATTTCGGGTTGGAACAGGAACCGGACATCTATTTTAAAGTATTTTTCTGGCAAGATGAACGGTTTGTTGAACTGGGAAAAACCATGCCGGAAGTTTATGAAAGGTCCGAGACCAACGACGGCAAAAAAATCATTGAATTCGGGATTGTAACTCTATAGCCGGCGTTTAATCAATCCAAAGATTTCTTTGGCAGCGGATTCCGGCGATACCCGGTTCGGGCTGCTGCTTTTTGCTTTTACCGCTGCTCCCTCCAGGGTGGCAAGAGATACCATATTGAAACCAATATCAGGGTACTGCTTTTCAAAGGATTTGGTTAATAACTGCAGCGCATTCTTAGCGGCCGCGTAAGTCAAGATTTTTTTATATGCCTTTATCTCCCCCAGGAATTCAAATCCTACGTTAACTACCCCTTGAAGAGGCGCATAATGAATAAAAAAATCAATGATCTCAAAAGCGGTAATCACATTATGATGATAATCAAAATAAAAATCTTCCCCTTTTAAATCCGTGATATCCTTGCCGGTAATGGGACCGTAATTGTTGATAAGATAAGAACAATCGCTAAACTGCTTGCGATTTTTTTTTAAAAAGTCCCGGATGCCTGCTAAATCTGAAAAATCCGCCCGCAGCCATTGACAATTTTTATTGTCATCCGGTCTGCTGGTGTGATATTGGGCCAGGACAAAAAAATCCCCGTTGACAAATTGGTTGACCAGTGCCCTGCCCAGTAACCCGGATGCGCCGGTAATCAGAATTTTCTTTTTCAACAGTCACTAGTCCACGGGAGCGATTTTTATGGGTTTGGGTTTCTTTTTGCCGCCGAAAATGATTTTAATCCCTACACTGAAAGAAAAACCGTTTAAATCCATTACAGCCGGCAGTTCCTCCCAAAAAATTCCTTCTGATCCTCCGATCGATAACCGTGTCTCCCCGGTTCGATCATTGGCCCTGTAATATAAAATTCCTTCACTGGCAGACTGCACAATATCATTTTCATAAAAATCTTCGGCTTCTATTTCTTTGAAGCGAACGAACCGGTAGCCTGCGTCTAAAAACAGGGCCAGGTTTCTAAAAATAGTGAGGTCGAAAGTCACACCCAGGTGAAAACCCAGTTGATTTTTTTTACCTTTTACAAAGCCGTTGGCAAAAGTTAAGTCGTCGTTTTCAAAGGTTTGCTCCAGGTTATCCTTGTAAGTTGCCAGGTAAACCCCTTCACCGAGGGTTAAATACGTTTTTAAAAAAGAAGTGTTAATGACCTTGTAATGGATGAATAAAAAGATAGGAACAGCGGAAAAGGTATGATCCCTTATATAATCTTCTACCGAACCGGTTACAGCGTCTTCATAGTGGTAATCCAGGTGGAAGTTTTTTTCGATATACCCGATGGAGATACCTACCGCAAACTTCCGGGCTTCTATCCCGATTTCGCCGCTGTAGCCACGGAAATAGGGGGTTTTTGTTATTGAAATATTATAGCTGGGATCGTCGTTTAAACCGCTAAAATGGGTATCGCTCCTTTCAACAAAATCGTTGTAGTGGCCTCCGTCAGCTAAACTGCCAATCCCTTTAAATTTTATATAAAGACGGGGTTTTTGATATTCTGCCGAAAACAAATTTACACTCACTATCACCAGGAAAACAACAATAAAAATATTTACTTTTATATCACGCATGGTTAACCTACTTAATTTTATTTCTTTGTTTAAATAATTGCACCGAGTTGTACATCAGCATGGTAACGGTCATGGGACCGACGCCGCCCGGGACCGGTGTATAGTAGGACGCTTTTTTAAAGGCATCTTTATGAATATCACCGGTAATCCCATAGCCTTTCCTCTCAAATTTTTCGATTTGATCATCGTCACAATATTTAAGAACATCTTCCTTTTTATCCAGGTAATTCATGCCTACATCGATTAAAACCACGCCTTTTTTAACCATGTCCGCGGTTATAATTCCCGGCTTGCCGATAGCGGATACCACCAGGTCTGCATGTTTTAAAGATTCTTTTAAATCCTTTGTTTTTGAATGGCAAATGGTAACCGTTGCATTTTTGTTGGTCAGCATACTGGCAATCGGTTTACCCACGATAAAACTTCGCCCCACCACAACGGCATTCATACCGGCGGCATCGATCTTATAGCGCCTGAGAATCTTTAAAATACCGAAAGGTGTGCAGGGAAAGATATTGGCCCGGTTCAGAAGAACCATGCCCAGGTTCAGCGGGTGAAAGCGATCCACATCTTTTGCCGGACTCAAATAATCGAGGATTTCCCAGGTGTCGAGCTTTTCAGGCAGGGGCAGTTGAACCAACACGGCATCCACATCATCTGCCCGGTTTAATTTTTCAATTTCTTCGATCAATGTTTGGGACGAGACATCCATGTCCAGGCGCAGGACATTGGAATTAAGCCCTAATTTAGCAGCCATTCGCTCTTTGGTTCTTACATAAATTTTTGATGCCGGATTTTCACCCACGATAATAACCGTTAATCCCGGCACTTTCCCGGTTTTTTCTTTCAACGAGAGAATCTCATCTTTTAGACGGTCCTCAATTTCTTTTGAAACCATTCTTCCATCGAGTATCGGCATTTAATCCTCCAGCAAATGCGTTACCAGGCCACTTTCCAATTTGGGTTCAAACCAGGTGGATTTGGGGGGCATGACCCGGCCGGAATCCGCCACCTTGAACAATTGCTCGATGGTAGTGGGGAAAAGTGAAAAAGCGATTTTAAATTCCCCACTGTCTACCAATCGTTCCAGTTCTTCCGTTCCCCGGATACCGCCGACAAATCCGATCCGATCATCTTTCCTGGGATTTTTAATTCCCAGTACCGGGTCCAGGAGATTGTTCTGCAAAATGGAAACATCCAGGGCTTCTACTGCGTCATCTTTGTTAAAGCTGTCTTCTTTGGCTTTTAGCAGGTACCATTTGCCGTCGATGTACAGGTAGAATTCGCGATTCCTCCGCGGCTCTTTCAAATCCGTCTCTTCATAATCGAATGTCCCGGACAATTTATGAAAGAATTCCGCTTTGCACATCCCGCATATATCTTTTACCACCCGGTTGTAAGGAAGAATTTTCATCCGGTTATGCGGGAAAATAACCGAAAGGAAAAAATTATACTCTTCATCCCCGGTATGATTTTTATTTTCTTTCTCTCTTTTTATTTTTACTTTGGTGGCAGACGCTGAACGGTGGTGACCATCGGCTACATAAAGATAGTCGATTCCGGCAAATTCGGATTTAATCGCTTCGATTAAATCGCTGTCATCTACTATATAAAAAATATGCCGGACACCATTTTTTGTTACAAAATCATATCCCGGTTCTTTTTCCATCGCCCGTGCAAACAAGGCGTCGATTTCCTCTCTTTGCTTAAAAGTTAGAAACACCGGCCCGGTATTGGCATTCAGTGTTTCGATATGCCTCATCCTGTCTTTTTCTTTATCTTCGCGGGTGTGTTCATGCTTTTTTATCACATCATCCTGGTAATCCCGGGCAGAAGCTCCGGCCACAAGGCCCACCTGGGTATGATCTCTCCAGGTCTGCTTATAAAGATAAAAATGCTTTGTTTCGTCCTGGACAAGAATTTTTTCTTTTAAAAAATGCTCAAAATTCTCTTTGGCTTTTTCATACACTTGATCGGAATAAAGGTCCACTCCATCCGGCAGGTCCACTTCCGGTTTTGTAATACGTAAAAAAGAAAATTTGTTATTGGCCGTTAATTTTTTTGCTTCTTTTGAATTTAATACATCATAGGGCGGGGATGCTACTTGATTTGCAATATCTTTTTTCGGTCGCACGCCTCTAAAGGGTTCGATTCTAGCCATATTTTAACCTCCGAAGCCCTATTATAAAAATAAAGATCATGGATGTCAATCATTTTACTGAACTAAAATTTTCCGGTTGGTTTTTCTATGTCTCCGACGGCCAAAAACTTTTCACTTGCAGGGCAGGTTCATCTTGCTTTGCAAATGTTCGGGTCGAAGACTTCCTAAACAGCTCCTGAGAAATGCAAAATCTTACAATTAACGAATAGCATCTTCAGAATATTCCAATGGAAGCAATCACTATAAGAAGTCTTCAAGATGGCCCGAAGGGCCTTCTTAGGTTGCCCCTGCCAGGGGCCTTGTATTTTACTTCTTTTTCTATTAAAATAAGCCGTCAAGGTAAGACAATGACGAAGAAAGAATTAATCGAACGTTTAAAAGATACAGTTATGCTTTTTGACGGTGCAATCGGCACCATGTTTTATTCCCATGGGATATTTATCAACCGCTGTTATGATGAATTGAATCTTTCCCGGCCGGATTTGGTTAAAGATATCCATTCGGCTTATGTAGAAGCAGGTTCAGACTGTATTGAAACCAATACCTTCGGTGCCAACCGGGTGAAGTTAGGGCCTCATGGTTTGAAAGAAAAGCTTTTCGATATTAATTATGCGGGGGCGCAATTGGCCCGTGAAGTTGCCGGGCCGGATGTGCTGGCAGCGGGTTCTATCGGCCCGTTGGGAGTCAAAATCGCACCCTGGGGAACCATGCCCAAGGAAGAAGCCAAAGCTGCTTTTAAAGAACAAGCAGAGGCCCTTAAAAAAGGAGACGTCGATCTTTTTATATTAGAAACCTTTACCAGTTTAACTGAAATCGAACAGGCAATCGCTGCTGTCCGGGAAATTTGCGATCTTCCCATCATTGCCTCGATGTCTGTCAGGGAAGACGGTAATTTATTTTATGGAGCACGGCCTGAAAGTTTTGTCCGCAGCCTGGAGCAATGGGAAGTAGATGTGATCGGTTTAAATTGCAGTGTCGGGCCTCATTTTATGCTCGAGACCCTGGAAGAGATCGTTAAGTTAACCGATAAACCGGTTTCTGCTATGCCCAATGCCGGTATGCCCCAATATGTAGAGGGGCGCAGTATCTACCTGGCGTCTGCCGAATACATGGCAGAGTACGCCCGTCGGTTTATCCAAATCGGTATAAAAATCATCGGCGGCTGCTGCGGTTCCAATCAAGAGCACATCAAACTGATGCGAAAAGCCATTACTTCGATCATCCCCCATAAACGGCGCACTATAGTCAAAGTGAGCAAGGAAGCAGTTGAGAAAGTTCAACCGGTGGCCACTTCCGAGAAATCAAAACTAGGGGAAAAAATTGCTAAGGGTGAATTTGTAACGTCGGTAGAAATCACTCCCCCCCGGGGATGTGATCCTAAGCGGGTGTTGGAATCAGCTAAAAAACTGAAAGAAAGCAATGTCGATGCCGTTAATATACCGGATGGGCCGCGGGCCTTGACCCGGATGAGTGCCCAGCATCTCAGTATTCTTATCCAGGAGCAGGTAGGGATTGAAACTGTTCTTCATTATACCTGCCGGGACCGTAATCTCCTGGGGATGATGTCCGATATGTTGGGGTTGGATGCAGTAGGAATTAAAAATCTTTTACTGGTCACCGGGGACCCGCCCAAGATGGGGGATTTCCCGGATGCTACCGCTGTTTTTGATGTGGATTCTATCGGTTTGGCCAAAATGGTCGATAACTTGAATCATGGGATAGACATCAGTGGGAACTCGATCGGCAAGCCCACCGGTTATTTGGTGGGAGTGGGTTTAAATCCCTGTGCCCTGGATATAGAAGAAGAGATTCGGCGTCTTCAATTGAAGGTAGAAGCGGGAGCGGAGTTTGCCATAACTCAGCCGGTATTTGATGTGGGTAATTTAATGACGTTTTTGGAGAAGATAAAACATATTTCCCTCCCCATCATTGCGGGAATTTGGCCGTTAGTGAGTCTCAGGAATGCGGAATTCATGAATAATGAAGTGCCGGGCGTATCGGTGCCTGATGAGATAATGGCGCGGATGCGTGCGGCCAAGAGTAAAGAAGAAGCATTGCAAGAGGGTTTAAAAATTGCCTGTGAAATGGTGCGGCGGATCAAGGATCATGTGCAGGGGATACAGGTTTCTGCGCCTTTTGGCAAGGTCAAATATGCGTTAGAGGTATTGTCCGGTTGTGCCGGGTGGTCGGCGACCACACCCTAAGAAGGCCCTTCGGGCCATCCGGAAGACTTCTTATAGTGATTAAATCTACCGGTATATCTTTAAGGTGATGTTCTTTAACCATAAGCTACTCTATTTCTCAATGGCTGTTTAGGAAGTCTTCGAGCATAAAATATAACCAAAAGGAAAAATTTGACTGTCCTTCTTTTTGTATTTAAGCAAAATAACACAGAGTTGCCTTGCAAGACAAAAGTTTTTGCCCCGCTTTTTACAAAAAGCGGGCCGCCGGAGGCATTGAATTCGCAGGCACTTAAATCAGAACTTTATAAAGTATTGACATGTATTATAAAGTTCTGTACAATTTCAGTGGGATTTTGTGGAGTCCAAAATGACTATTCCTGATAAGAGTTTGGTTGAGCACCTGGAGGTTAAGAATCACCAGACTGCATTGCAGCATTTATTGCATTTTATGGCTTCCGGCAGGCAAGAGAGCTTTTGGGTTTAGCTCATAGCTCATAGTTGGCAGAATAGTTGCGAGCATAGTACAACAGAGCCTCCGTATATAGGCTCCCCTCGCCGAGGGGTTAGAACAGGTGGTAAATCTCTGCCGGGTCTTCAAAAATATATTTGAAAAAAACAGGCTCCAACGGCCGCTTAACGCCATACTCATTGTACAACGGAACCCTCTCCGGGAACATGTTCTCTTTATGAACAGGCATGGTCACCACGGCAGTGATAAAAAGATTATCCTCCCCGGCGATTTGACAGATAACCGATAATAACTCGGTATTAAAACTGTGACCGGAAAACGAAACCGCTTTCCTGACCGCTTTTACCAGGCAAGCCATTTTTTTTAAGGTATCCTCTTTTTTGCCGGCTTTTTTCAGTTGCCGGATGAGATCAGCGGTTTTTCGCGCCAGGTGGGTGCTTTTGTTACGGGGTGGA
>Ga0114923_10001053_pt1 | contig 19494 bp, 16 predicted proteins | sample SumtaG_FD_89578 | JGI IMG/M metagenome (GOLD analysis project Ga0114923, IMG submission 89578) | Deep subsurface microbial communities from Indian Ocean to uncover new lineages of life (NeLLi) - Sumatra_00157 metaG | ecosystem: Environmental > Aquatic > Marine > Oceanic > Sediment | place: near...
CCTGGAAACGGCTCAAATTTGCCATCCTCATTTAGAATACCAATGCCATTGGATCCCATCTTGATAAACCGGTTCTCTTCCAGTCTCAAAATATTGATGGTCCTAATATTGGTATTCCATTCATCCAGGCTGATCTGGCTTAATTCATAAGGTTAGAGAAATTGGACTGGCCCCAAATTTACCTATTATAATCTCTTTGTCCGATTTTTTCAACCCGTTTAAAATTTTTGTAAAAAGGCGAAACTTCCTTCTTTCCTGGTGTCCCCTGATGTCTTTGTCCCCTGGTGGTTGAAAAAAAATTAGCCAATAAATGTCACAGACGGCATGTTCCGGGTGAATCCAAAAACACCCGGAACATGCTCCTTGTGACCTGTGATGTGTAACCAACAGCCATTATAAATAACCAAAAACTTAAGGAGGGGCGTTTACGTTTTTTACTTTTTTACGTGCCTCGGATATAGGGAGGCATTTTTAATGCCAAAAAAAATCAACCGGAATTGAAGTAAAATGTCCTGTTTAACGGACATCAGTGTTTTAAAAGTTTTTTTATTGTTTCCTCCAGGAGTTGGTTAAAGGTTTTGGGGTCTTCCAAATAGAGATAATGGCCGACATCCACCATATATTTGATCTCAGAAGAAACCGTATGACGCTTGAGGCCATCGACATCGGTGGGGAATTTGCTGGAATTTATACAATGAACAGGCACTTTTATTTCATCGAGAACAACGGGTAGGTTCTGTTCATAGTTAGCTTTTAATGCAGCTATCGCAATTTCCGCCGGGGCAGACGTCATATCTGAAATGATTTTTTCTTTAAGGGCAGGATCGGTTTTGGGCGTAAACATCACTGTCATCATTATCGTACGAGTGGTTCCGGCAAAATCTTTTTTTATCGCTGCCATAAACTGTTCAATCCGCTCCTTGGTAAAGGTCCGCTCCACATTCCTGAAGGTGTCCACCCCGATAAGACCGATCACTTGTTTGGGAATCAAACGGGCGGCTTCCGCGATTATCGGTCCTCCCATGGAATGCCCGATCAAAATCACCTGTTTAAGCTGCAATTTTTTTACCACGGCGGCCACATCCTGTCCAAAAGCCGGGTGCGTCCATTCTTTCCGATCACTGCCGGATTCGCCGTGGCCGGCCAGATCGATGGTAACCACTTTGTATTTATCGGAAAAGTAGGGTACCTGGCCGTCCCAATACCCCTTGTTACAGGACCAGCAGTGAACAAATACCAGGGCAAGGTCTCCTTTTCCTTTTACCTGGTAGGCAATGGGAACCCCATCGGCTGATTTCACCGTTTGGGTTTCGGCATGGGCCGGGTACCACAAGAAAACCATCATTAATGTTAATATAACAATGTTTAAAATAAACGTTCGCTTATCATACATTTTTTTGCCTCCATTTTGCATTTTATATTTTTTGTAGGCCTTATTTTATAACTTTGTAAAGGATTTTTCAAGTGGGGCGCGAAGCGGCGCCTCCGGCGGCCCGCTTTTTGTAAAAAGCGGGGCAAAAACTTTTGACTTGCACGGCAGGTCTGTTTTACGCTGCTTAAACAATTTGTTCAAAATGGTACCATTTTAAATTTCTGAATTCGGGTTGAAGACTTCCCAAACACTCGTAGAGAAATACAGAAGTTTTTATTTAACGAACTGCATCTGAAGGACATTCCGATAGAAGCAATCATTATAAGAAGTCTTCAGGATGGCCCGAAGGGCCTTCTTAGGGTGTGGACGCCGTCCACCCGGAAAGATAACCGGATAAGGCGATCAATACATTTCGCCAGGCGTCCAGGTAGTAAAAATGGCTGCCGATGGATAGATTGGAGGCGATTTCGATCGATATAGCAGCGGCTGCCAGTATAAAAAAAGGCGCCAGTGATTTTGATTTTATGCTTTCCTTTGAAAGAAAAATCCCCAGGATAAACATTTCCAGTACATTCATTTGGAAGGAAAAGACGGGCCACGAGAACAAGAAGAAAAAAACCAGTCCCATAGTCAGCAGAACAACTGCGATTTCCATATTTTTTTTAGCGGAAACCTTTTTAAATAAAACCACCAGGAAAAAAGCAAGGAACAAAGCGTATATTAAATAGAGGGGAAAATTCTTGCCGGTCAAACCGGCGATCCATTTTTCCACCCGGAAATGGAAAAAATTTATTACTATTAAGAAAAGAGCATAAATAATAGAATATTTGTATTTTCTCAATAGTGATTAATCCTTTTTTTCTTCTTTTTCTTCTTTGTTTTTTTCTTTTTGGGGTTTGATGAACCCGATTTTTTCCAGTATTTTGGTTTTTATCTCCTGGTAAAGGGAGGGGGTTTCTTCCAGTAAAGTGATTACAGCGGTTTTACCCTGGCCCAGTTTTTCCTCGCCGTAAGAGTACCATGAACCGGTTTTGGAAATGATGTCGTGGACTACCCCCAGATCGATAACATCGCCCTCTTTTGAAATTCCTTTCCCGAAAAGGAGATCGACTTCCGTGGTTTTAAACGGTGGGGAAACTTTATTTTTCACCAGCTTGATCCGGGTTCTGCTGCCCACCACTTCGGTTCCGCTTTTTAACGTCAAGATCTTTCGTACCTCTATTCTCATGGAACTGTAGAACTTTAGGGCTTTTCCCCCGGTGGTGGTTTCCGGGCTTCCCATGAACACGCCTATTTTTTCTCTCATCTGGTTGAGGAACACAAAAACGGTTTTGGACCGGGCAACAATAGCAGTGAGTTTTCTCAGTGCCTGGCTCATCAAGCGGGCTTGCAGTCCCATATGGCTGTCGCCCATATCGCCTTCCAGTTCGGCTTTGGGAACCAGGGCCGCCACGCTGTCGATCACAATGATATCCACCCCACCGGAGCGAACCAATATTTCAGCGATTTCTAAAGCCTGTTCGCCGTAATCCGGTTGGGCAATATAGAGATCATCGATGTTCACCCCCAATTTTTGAGCGTATGCGGGGTCCAGTGCGTGTTCTGCATCGATAAAGGCGGCCTTGCCGCCGTTTTTTTGCGCTTCCGCCACGGCCTGGAGGGCAATCGTGGTTTTCCCCGATGCTTCAGGGCCGTATATCTCGACGACTCGTCCCCTGGGAAGTCCTCCCACCCCGGAAATGATGTCCAGGGACAAACAACCGGTAGAAATAACCGGAATGTCGACAACATTCCGGCTCCCAAATTGCATGATCGCTCCTTTCCCAAATTGCTTTTCAATTTGCGATACCGCGTTTTTTATGGCTGACTCTTTCTGGTTTGCCTGGTTTGTCTGGTTTGTCTCACTCATTTTGTCTTTCCTCCTTTTTCTCTTTCCTCCAGGGATTTTTTTTGTTTTTATTTAGCTAAGTACTCGATTTTCTCAAATTCTTCATCATCTTTGCGATAGGATTCAATTAATTCTTTTAATGAATTCAGCATATTGATGATATCGTTTTCGATTTCCGACCGTTTAAATTTCAGGGTTCGTATCTCTTCTTTCAGGTCCCGCTGCCTGTTGACGGCATTGTTAATGATAGCTTCGGCTTTCATTTCAGCCTCTTTAATGATCAACTCGGTTTCTCTCTCGGCATTGGTTTTAATTTCATGGGAGAATTTTTGTGCGGAAACCAGTGTTTCTCTCAACATGTCTTCCCGCTTCTCAAATTTTGCCAGTTTTTCTTTTACTTTATCCAGCTCTTTTTTTAACCGTTCCCGCTGAAGGATTTCGCTTTCCAGCATTTCAGCGATTTGAATTAAAAAATGGTTGACTTCTTCTTTGTCATACCCTTTCATTTTGGTATTAAATTTCTGGCTTAAAATGTCCTGGGGTGTCAATTTCATTTTATTGTCCCCCTATTATCAATTGATTGGCATAACCCATCAAGAGACCGTATAAAAGATTATCAATAAAATACAGGGCCACGATAATGATGATGGGTGAAACATCGATGCCGCCCATAACGGTAAACGGTAATGTCCGGTGAATCCATCGGAATACCGGGTCTGTCAGTCGGCGTAATATATACGTAAAGGTATTGGGCGGAATGTTGCCCATCCATGATATAACAGCCCGGATAATAATGATAAAAATATAAATTTGTATCAGCAGATGGAGTAAATCCGCCAATGCCCTGACTACATGACCGGGTATCACTTCAACCGTCTCCCGAATAGAGCGGTGCCTATCCTGATAATTGTCGCCCCTTCTTCTACCGCCACTTCATAGTCACCGGTCATACCCATGGAAAGGTCCCGGATATCAAAGTTGGGCAAATCCATGGCATTGATTTCATCCTTTAATTCCCGTACCTTTCTAAAATAAGGGCGGACATCTTCCGGATCATCGGAAAAGGGAGGAATGGTCATCAGGCCGGTAATTTTTACCCTGTCCAGGAAGGAAATATAATTTAAAGCTTTTTTTAAACCGTCAACTGTAAATCCTGATTTGTTTTTCTCATCCCCGATGTTAATTTCAATAAAAACGTCTAGTACTTCGTTGACACGTTTGTGTATATGTTCTAAGGACTTTACACCATCCACCGATTGAATAAAATCAAAACCTTTTAAAATCCTGTTAATTTTGTTTTTTTGCAGTTTACCGATAAAGTGCCATTTGATGCCCAAGGAACTTAATGCTGCTTGATGAACTTCGGCCTCCTGGGTTTTATTTTCACCGATAAGTTTTATACCGCACTTGTACGCGTCTTCTATTTTTTCTGTCGGTTGAGCTTTGGCAACACCCATTATTTTAACCTCAGAGGCATTTCTATCTACCCTCTGGCAGGCCCTTTCAACGTTTTCCATAATTTTTTTGTAATTGTCTTTAATTTTCATTTGTCAATATTCCTTATATATGTATTTTGTATTTTTCCACACCCCTCGGCGTGGCTATACGTTTACATCGCATGCTGTTTTTCATTCCAAAAAAGTAAAACATTTTATATTATATAATATTTTAAAGATTTTAGCAATTTTAATTAGTCCCTGGCAGGGGCAGCAGATGGCATCTGCAACCTAAGAAGGCCCTTCGGGCCATCCGGAAGGCTTCTTCTAGTATTTCGCTTAATCGTAAGATGCATTAAAATACTAAATAGAAAACATCCAAAAGCAATCTGTATTTAGATGGTAGGGAAGCCTTCGCACCTTGCTTAAAACCGCTTTCCGGGACCGGGAAAAAGAAAGTGGGTTGCAAATTACTGAATTGTTTTGTAATATTAGTCTCTAAAGTGGAATAAATAAGTAAAGAGGTCTAAAATGGCAGCTAATTTTAACCGGTTTTTGAGTGATGTGGTTGGAGTTGTTAAAGTGAGGGGGAATACCCTGGGAAAATTAATGACAGAGAAAAAATGGGTACCTGTTTTTTTACTGCTGGTTACTGCGGTTTGCCTGTTTACCTATATCACTGTTCCTATGCAAATAGCAAAAATGACTGAAAATCCCCAGGTTGCCGAGATGCTGTCGGAAGACCAGGTGGCTTATTTTGTCAACGATTCGGTATTTACCCGGCTGATGGCCTGTGTCACGGCTGTTTTTTCCCTGGTTCTGAGTCTCATAATCGGTGCATTTTTTGTATACTTGTTTTTCGGCATCGGAGGTGCAGGAGGAATATACGCCAATTATTTTTCCCTGGTGGTAAACGCCTCCATCATCGATGTGCTGCTGCCCACTATATTGAACGCCATCTCACTTCTATTCAACACCGACCTTTTTTCTGCAATTATAAACCCGGGTCTTTATTTTTACCCCCCTGAACCGGGAAGTTTCGCTTATTTGATCATTATGCGCATGGATTTATTTGCCGCCTGGTACACCCTGGCAATTGCTGTCGGGGTTACTCTTTTTTCAAAAATGAAAATCGGTAAGAGTTTGTTTATTTCTTTTCTTTATTATATTTTTAAGATAGTTGTCGGGGCCGCATTTTCTTACTTGTTTATTAATACTTTAAGAAGCCCTCTCATGTAAAGAAACCATGTCAAATAGAATGAAAAAAAAGGAGATAAAATGAAAGGAATAATTTTAGCCGGTGGAAGCGGTACCCGTTTATTTCCCATAACCATACCGGTATCCAAACAACTGCTGCCGGTTTATGATAAACCCATGATATACTATCCCTTATCGGTTTTAATGTTAGCCAATATCCGTGATATCTTAGTAATTACCACACCCGTTGACCGGGAAAGTTTTAAAAAGCTGCTGGGAGACGGCAGCCGGCTTGGTATCCGTTTAAGTTATGCCGTCCAGGAGCAGCCCAATGGATTGGCGGAGTCCTTTATTATCGGGGCGGATTTTATTGAAGACGAATCGGTGTGTTTGATTTTGGGAGATAACATCTTCTACGGCCAGAGCCTGGTGGAGAAGCTGGAATCAGCCGCCCGGCGAAAGGATCAAGCAACGATTTTCGGCTATTATGTTAAAAATCCCGAACGCTATGGTGTGGCCGGGTTTGATAAGAACATGAATGTCGTTTCTATTGAAGAAAAACCCCCAAATCCGGCCTCCAATTATGCAGTCACCGGCCTTTATTTTTATCCCAACGATGTGGTTGGAGTTGCTAAAAGTATAACGCCCTCAGCCCGGGGAGAATTGGAAATTACCGATGTCAACAAAGTGTACCTGGAGAGAAAACAGCTAAAATTGGAAATCCTGGGGCGTGGCTATGCCTGGTTGGATACCGGGACTTACGAATCGTTAATGGAGGCCGGCAGTTTTGTCGAGGTGATTGAGAAGAGGCAGGGATTGAAAATCTCCTGCCTGGAAGAGATTGCTTACAGCAAGGGGTACATTAATTTAGAGCAATTTAAAGAGCAGGGAAACCGGTTAAAGAACAGTCAATACGGTCAATATATCCTGGAGCTTTGTCGAAGAGAAAAATAAAATGGTGGTAACCACGAAGGTAACAAATGGAAAAATATGAGACTTTTTCAACCACCGCGGATGTAGGCATTCGTATCCAGGGGATACGTTATGTAACTCCCAACTTTTAAAAAGTATCCTTTCCATTTTTACTCATTTCTAAATACAACAGTTCATCCTCCAATTCTTTAACAAGTTCTTCTTCTGTGGGTAGATATAATTTATACCTGGAGGCAAAAAGCTGTTTGCTTTCTTCCAAGATTGAATATTTCACAATAGTTTTATTTTTTTTTGAACACAATATAATTCCAATGGTGGGATTATCGGTTTCTTTTTTTACTTCCTTTTCATAATAGCGAACGTAGAAATCCATCTGACCAATATCTTTGTGAGTTAGTTTTCCCAATTTCAGATCAATTAGGACAAAACATCTAAGTAAGTAGTTATAAAAAATCAGGTCAATATAGAAGTGATCATCATCAGCAGTAATACGCTGCTGACGTTCCACAAATGCAAAACCTTTGCCCAATTCCAGTAAAAAATCTTGCAATTTATCAATCAGAGATCTTTCAAGGTTTTTTTCCAGTAAATGCTTATTCTCTTTCAGTTTCAAAAATTCCAATACATACGGATCTTTGATAATGTCTTCGGGCTGTAATGCCGGACCTACCGATTTTGCCTCTTCCCTTACAGGCTTCTTATTGCGGCTGGATAAAATACGTTCGTAGTAAAACGAGTTAATTTGTCGTTCCAGTTGTCGTGTACTCCAATTGTTTTCGATGCTTTCGTTAATATAAAAATCCCTGGCCTCCTTTTTTCCCACCTTTAGCAGCAGTCGATAATGTGTCCAGCTTAATTCCGGGTGAAGTACATTTACTTTTTTCTCATTGGCAGATTCATCACGCAGTGCGTGATGAATTGGAAACGTCAAATAAAATTGTCGAAAGTATCTTATATTGGTTTCAGTAAAACCTTTTCCAAAATCCCCGGTAAGCCTTTCCGCAACCTCTTTGATCAATTACCTTTTCAATTTTCGTTAAGTAAAATTCATTCATGGGTTTAATTATATTTAAAAAAGACAAGACTTTCAAATTTATTTTTTTAGTGGGTAATTGTTGTAATCACTGCCGGGAAAATGTAAAATAGGGAAGGATAAAAAATGAAAAAATATGAGACCTTTTCAACCACCGCGGATGTAGGCATTCGTATCCAGGGGAGCGGCTTCGAAAGCCTCTTGCAAAACGCTGTCAAAGGTCTGAATTTATTGTATTTCGGCGAATCCGGGGACAAACCACATCGCAGCAGCGATTCGAATCGCTATCCTTTTGAATTTCACGGCGACAGCCGCGAAAATATCCTGGTCAACCTTTTGGCGGAAATCGTATTCCTCCTGCAAAACGAAAATAAAATCACCGCCGGTATCGATAGCAAAGAAGTCAATGAAATATACTTGAAAGCAGATTTACTGACCATACCCGCCGATATGGAACCGGAAATCGAAATAAAATCAGTGACTTATCACAATTTGAAAATTAAAGAAGAAAACGGGATACTGTCAACGGAAGTCATTTTTGATATATAATAAATCACCGAGGAAAACGTATGGAATTAAAGGATTTTAACCGTGTGTCACCCCATCGATGGGTGCTGGAAAAAAATAAAGAGAAGTCGATGAATGTCGACGCGGAAATTTTCGCTACCGAAGAAATTTTAAGGGCCGCTGTCGAAGACCAATCGATTAACCAGGTGATTAACGTCGCCTCTTTGCCCGGGATCGTTTCCCGCTCGTTTGCCATGCCGGACATCCATTATGGCTACGGTTTCTGCATCGGGGGCGTCGCAGCGTTCCCTGCAGACTCCGGTATTGTTCTGCCCGGTGGCGTGGGCTACGATATTAACTGCGGCGTCCGCTTACTCTCCACTAATATTGCCAACGATGAATTAAACCAATACAGGGAACCCATCGGTTACTCCATTTTAAGCCGGATTCCCACCGGCCTGAACAAAAAAGGCAACTTGAAATTAAGCAAAAAGCAGTTTATAAAGCTGTTAAAAAACGGCGCCGAAGCAATCGACAGTTCCGATGATTTGAGATTCATCGAATCTTCGGGAAAACTTGATTTCGATATGCCCGAAGTCATCAGCGAGCGTGCCATAGAAAGGGGTCGCTGCCAGGTGGGGTCCCTGGGGGGCGGCAACCATTTTATCGAAATCCAGTTAATCGATGAGATTTATGATGAACCGGCAGCAAAAGTATTCGGATTAAAAAAAGGAAATATTGCCGTTATGATTCACACCGGTTCCCGGGGATTCGGTCATCAAGTAGCCAGTGATTTTATCGAACGGATTCGAAAGAGAAACCTGGAAAAAATTAAAGTCAACGACCCGCAGTTGGTCTATGCAGAGATTGGTTCAAAAGAAGGAAAACAGTATTTACAGGCCCTGAATGCCGCATCCAATTATGCCTGGGCCAACAGGCACATGCTGATGAAGGATATTATCAGCATATTTGCAGGGGTGCTCAAACGCTCTGCCGGGAAAATGGGAATCCGTCTGGTTTACGACCAGGCCCACAATATAGCAAAATTTGAAGAGCATATGATCGATGGAAAAAAAGAAAAAGTGCTGGTGCATCGAAAGGGGCCCACCCGTGCCTTTCCACCGGGTCACAAAGACATCCCGGCAGAATACCGGGGGGTCGGACAGCCGGTATTAATCCCCGGCAGTATGGGGACGGCTTCTTATGTCCTGCGGGGAACAGAAAAAGCAATGGAAGTCTCTTTGGGCTCATCGGCCCACGGGGCAGGCCGGCGCCTCAGCCGGCACAAAGCCATTAAATTCTCGTCGGAAATGAACGTAAGAGAACGGCTAAAAGATAAGAACATCCTGGTGTTTTCACATTCCAACCGGGGACTGAGGGAAGAAATCCCCGAAGCGTACAAAGAAATCGATGAGGTGGTCAAAGTCACCGAAGGCGCGGGTATTTCACAAAAAGTGGCCCGTTTGATCCCCCTGCTGGCGGTTAAAGGTTAACCTAAAGACTGCGCTAATCACAGCAATTCTCATTTTAGCCGCGACAAAAACAACCAGGCCCGACGCAGTAGGGCCCTCATTTGAATTTCACAAAAAATGATTGTGGCAATGGGAACAAATGGTTGAAGCGTATTAAAACAGAGCCTCCGCATATAGTCTCCCCACGCAGTGGGGCTTGACAATATCTCCGTTTTATGCTATTTTTTTTAGGCACCGCACAATAATCTGAAAATCAGCACAGAAGGTAAAATAAAATGAATTCAATAAAATATTTTGAATTATCTAACCCCCAAAAACGGATATGGCTTACCGAGTTGTTAAATAACCGCCTGGAAATGTCCAATATCGGTTACCTGATCGAATTTAAGGGAGAATATGACCTGCAAAAACTGGCCCGGGCCATTAAATATGTGGTAAAAGCCAACGATAGTCTACAGTTACGGTTTAAATTTTCCGAGAAAGATAAAAGTGAATTGGTCCAGTATATCCCGGATTACGAAGAGATAGAAGTTGAAATAATTGAAGCGGCCAATGAAGAGGAATTATTTGAAAAAATAGAAAAGATACACCGACATCCGTTCGATATATCCGCCAAAAATCACTGCTCCTTTGTTGCTTTTTCTATCAATCAAAAAAGATGCGGATTTTTTGAGAAAGCCCACCACCTGGCGGCAGACGGGATTTCTGCCATTATCGTCGCCCGCGAGATAATCGAAACGTACCAACGGCTAAACGAAAAGAATTTTAAAGAAATCAAAAAAGAATTCTCTTATATGGATTTTCTTAGGGATGAAAAGGAATATATCGGCAGCGAAAAGTACACCAGGGGTAAAGAGTATTGGCTGCAAAGGTTTAATGATTTCGATGGCGAAGAGATAAGCTTCGCCTTAAACAAAAATAAAAAAAACAGCCTGAAAGTAAAAAGGCGCTCGCTGCAGGTTCCTCAAAATATTATCCAATTATTGGAAGAGTATAAAGCAAATAACCGGATGTCCAATTTTGCTCTTTTTATGGCCGCTTTAGCCATTTATTTTAACCGGTTTATGAATCATGAAGACATGGTTGTGGGGATGCCGGTGCACAACCGCTCCAAAAAGATTTTCAGGAATATGGTGGGGATGTTTGTATCCACCTTACCGTTTCGAATGAAATTCCGGGACACCGGGAATTTCAATGAATTGGCAGCCTATATCAAAAAAGAATTATGGGAAACACTCAAACACCAGGGATATCCCTATAATCACCTGGTCAACGATTTAAAGACCCTGGATATAGATACCTCAAATTTTCTAAATGTACAGTTGATCGAGCTGCCGGGGGCGGACCATGAAGAGATAGGAAAAAGAGCCTACTTTTCCATGACATACAATATCTCCCAACTGTCGATATATCTTAACCAGCAAAACACGAAAAACCTGGAAGAATTGGACATTGCCGTCGATTATCATGTGGATATTTTTACGGAAAGAGAGGTAGACGTTTTCTTTAAGAGATTAATGATTATCCTGGATCAGGCCATAAAAGAACCGGAAAAAAAGATTTCAGAATTATCATTATTGGAAGAGGCAGAGTATGACGAATTGATATTTAAACTGAACGATACCGATACCGGTTTTCCCGGGGATAAAACCCTTCCTCAACTATTTGAAGAACAAGTGTTAAAAAATCCCGGCAATATCGCCCTTGAATATGAGGAAAAAACAGTAACATATAAAGAATTAAATGATTTAACGACCAAACTGGCGGCAAAATTGCAAGGAGCGGGAGTCACTCCCGATGCCATTGTCGGCATGCTTTGTGAACGGTCAATAGAAGGAATCGTATGTATTATGGGGGTTTTAAAAGCAGGCGGCGCTTATCTGCCCATCGACCCCGCCTACCCGGTGGAACGAAAAAATTATATCATCGAAAATAGCGGTCTTAAGATTTTACTGATCGAAAAGGCCCTGGAACAGCAAGAAAGCGAATTATTAAGTAGCAACCAAAATATAAAAAATATCATTATCGATTATCAAACCCTTAAAGAAGAAACGGCTGCCGGGGATTTCAAAAAACCTGCCGTCAGCAGTGAACATTTAGCCTATGTCATTTATACCTCCGGTACCACCGGTAATCCCAAAGGTACACTATTAAGACACAGGAATGTGGTTAACTATACCTGGTGGGGCGCCGGGTTTTATGTCAAAGGGGAAACCGTCAGTTTTCCCCTGTTTACTTCTTTATCCTTTGATCTAACCGTAACCTCGATTTTTATTCCCCTGGTAACCGGGAATAAAATCGTTATATACCGGGATTATAAAGACGGGCTTCCCATAGAAAAAGTCATCGGCGAAAACAAAGTAGATATCATAAAGTTGACGCCTTCTCATCTAAAAGTAATAAAAGAATTAAAATGTGAAACCTCGAGAATTAAGAGTTTCATAGTCGGTGGGGAAGAATTAAAAACAAGTACCGCCGGGGAAATAGTTGATTATTTTGCCGGAAATATCAACATATATAATGAATATGGCCCCACTGAAACCGCGGTGGGGTGCATGATCCACCGGTACGATAAAAGCAAGGATAAGGATTTGGCTGTTCCCATCGGCAAGCCTTCGGCTAATGTCCGCATATATATACTTGATAAGAATAAAAGACCTCTTCCTTTGGGAGTCATCGGGGAAATATATATCGCCGGTGCGGGAGTGGCGCGAGGATACCTCAAGAACCAGCAATTAACCGAAGAGAAATTCGTAGACAATCCTTTTATCCCCGGGGAAAAGATGTATAGATCCGGTGACCTGGGCCGCTGGAACTTAGATAAAATCCTGGAATTTTACGGCCGCTTCGATGAACAGGTCAAAATAAGGGGTTACCGGATAGAGCCCGGGGAAATAGAAAAACAGTTTTTAAAACTAGGGGGAATAAAGAATGCCGTGGTATCCGTAGGCACAGGGCCGCAGGGTCAAGCAGAACTGTGCGCTTACCTGGTGGCGCAAGAGGAAAAAGAATTGGAAGTCCCGCGGATGCGGGAATTACTTTCCCGTGAACTGCCCCTTTACATGCTGCCCTCACAGTTCGTGCAGGTGGACAGCATCCCATTGACCCGGAACGGTAAAGTAGACTTCAAGAAACTGGAAACCATGGGTAAGAAATTAGACTCCGGGCAGGAATATGTGGCGCCCAGCGATGAAATGGAGACCCTGCTGGCAGATATTTGGGCCGCTGTACTGGGAGAGGAAAAAGTAGGCATTACAGACAATTTTTTTGAATTGGGCGGCGATTCCATAAAAGCCGTCCAGATTGCCGCCCGGATGCACGATGCCGGCAAAAGCATTAATGTTAAAGACGTGCTTTCCCAGCAAACCATTGCCAACCTCTGTGCCAATGTGGATTTTGACAGCCACATCCGCCGCTATGAACAAGGGAACATCGCCGGGGAAAAGGGAGTGACCCCCATTGAAACCTGGTTCCTGGGACACCAATTCCATAACCCCAATCATTACAATCAATCCGTGCTGTTGGAATTTAAAACGAAACCCGACATCTCTATCCTGGAAAAAACCTTTAAAATACTGGTGGGACACCATGACGGGCTGCGATTGAATTATAACAGAGAAAAAAACCTGTTCTATTTCAACGAAAACCTGTTAAACCTGCCCTTTAAAATCGAGACGATCGATCTTTCCCCGGTCCCGGGAGCAGGGCAGGAAGCAAAAATTGAAGAAACAGGCGGTGAAATCAAAGGTGGATTTGATCTCACCAATGGGCTGCTTATTAAAGCCGCCTTGTTCACAGGGGGAGAAGAAGGGCGGGAGAAATTGTTGATTACTGCTCATCATGTGGTGATTGACGGCATATCCTGGCGAATACTGCTGGAAGACCTTTATAAGGTGTACCTTGCCCTGGAAAAAGGAGAGGAGGTGGAATTGTCTCAAAAAACCGCTTCCCTGGTGGACTGGTTTGATGCATTGGTGCTGTACCGTGATTCCGGCAGATTGGAGAAAGAGAAAACCTATTGGGAGTTTGACCCTGTGTTTCAATTGCCCTATGAGCCGGATATTCAAGCGATTGATTGGAGACTGGGGAACCTGGCAGCCATGACTGTTCAATTGGAAGAGGAGGAGACAGGGTTTCTATTAAAAGATGCCCATGAGGTATACAAGACCGATGCCCAAATATTGCTTACCGCGGCCCTGGTGCGGACGCTGCGCCAGTGGACCGACCGGCAGGCAGTGGAAATAGAAATGGAAAGTCACGGCAGAAACATCGAAGACATCGATGTTTCCCGCACCATCGGTTGGTTTACCGCTATTTATCCCATCAATGTCAACCGGGATGATAAAACCATCGGCGATGAAATCAAATCGGTGAAAGAGGCCATCAGAAAAATCCCCAACAGCGGGATTGGATATGGCATATTAAAATATATGACCGGCAAAGAGGAAAAACCCGGGACTCATCGCGTAGAGGTCCGGTTTAACTATCTTGGCCAATTTGATCAGGAAGTTGACAACCCCTTGTTTTCCTATTGTGACCAACCTTCAGGACCGGATGTATCCCTGGAAAATCACATGACCGCGGCCATCGAGATCAATGCCATGATTTTAAAAGGAATATTGAGTATGGACATTCATTATAACAAGCAGGCCTTCAAGGAAGAGGCGATGGTCTCGTTCCGGGAGAGTTATATTGGAAATTTAAGGGAGATCCTGGATCATATTAGGAAAGAAGACAATGTTCATTTTACGCCGTCGGATTTTGATACCGTAGACCTTGGGGAGGATGATTTGGAAGCACTATTTGGTTAGAGAACGGAAGGAGACAGTGGGTCAGTAGGCAGTAGGCAGTAAAAGATAAGAAGCAATATGGAATTAGTGGGAACAAATGGTTAAAGCAAAGCACAATAAAACTGCCGTGCAAGTCAAAAGTTTTTGGAAGTCCAGAAACCTTTTTTCAAAAAGGTTTTTGGCCGCCGGAGGCCGAGGGGTTGGCAGGATGGGCGCAAACGTTCGTTTGGTTGCTCATTAGCCCATCATGCGGGGATCGTCTGGGGATTGACCGGACGTAGTGGCTTCATGCCCGTCCGGTCCGGGGCTCGTCAAGGGCTCGACACGAACCCTGTTCCGCACGGGCATCCGAAAAATGATGCCGCCACGTGCGGAAAACCTACGCGCGTTATACGCTGTACACAAGATGGACAGGAAAACAGAACGAAGAAGAGCCCCCCTGTCTCCGACGGCCCTGCTGGGGGCCAAACTTTTGAAAAAGTTTGATCAAAACTTTTGGTAAGGCCCTTCGGGCCTGGTTGTTTTAGAGATTCCTGCTCTAATACTGAAATTTAATCCATTTAATAATCTCTTTTAACTTCGGCTTCTTGCCGGTGCGTAAAATGCCGATCCGGTAAATCTTCCCGGCAAAAGGGAATAGGGCGACGATTGTCCCGATATTAACAATGAAAGATAATATAAACTGCCATAGGGGAACATCGACCAAGGTCATCCTGGCCGGCATAACGATAATGGAAGAAAAGGGAAGCAGCGATGACACCTCAGCCAGGGTGTTGGTCGGGCTCGTTATCATCGACATGGTAATAAAAAAGGGAATGATTATCAACATTAGTAAAGGCATTGCCCCGGATTGCGCTTCCTGGGCATTATTAAAGATCGCACCCACGGAAGCATACAAACCTAAAAATGTTATCAGGCCTATAAAGTAGTTCAATAAGAAATAGAGCACCTGCCAGGCATCTAAATCTACAATAAACCCGGTAGGCAGTACCGGCAGCTTAAACCCGATGACCACTACAATAGGCATGAGCCAGATAGTCATCTGCAGTAAACCGGTCAATGCCGACCCGATTATTTTACCGGTCATCAATTCCCTGGCATTAAGCGAAGAGAGTATGACTTCACACACCCGGTTCGTCTTTTCCTCGATAACCGAATTCAGTACCCAGGCCCCCATCATTACAAGGCTTATGTAAAGCAGGAAGGAGAAAACATAGGCCAACGCCAGGTTACCGCCGCTCTCTTTCTTTACTCCTTCGCTTTTGGTTACTTTAAACGTATTGAAATCTACATTTATACGTGCAAAAAGGATGTCCTCCTTAGAAATCCCCTTGTCCGCAAAATAATTATTTATAAAAACCAGGTTAATTACCCGGGACAGTTTCCTTTCCACGGTTAAGTTTTTTGTACTTTTCGAGTAAAACTTCACTTTTTTATCTTTCATGGCAGAACCGGGTATAAAGAGTATCCCGGTTACTTTCCCGTTTAAGATATCTGTCTTATGTTCAGCGAAGTACGTTTCAAATTCCTCCCCGGACATTGACCGGTAAGTAAGAGTATAATCGCCGTTTTTCACCCAGCTTGTTTTAGAGAACTCTTCCTTTAATCCTTTGGTGACGGCATCGTTCTCACAAGCGATAAATATGCTTGTCCCGGCATCTCCCTCCATAGAGAGCATCAAGTATTGGAAACCGAAAAGCAAAACCATAATTAGCGGCATAGCAAGCGTACTTATAATAAAGGATTTAGTCATTATCCTTTCGCGAAGTTCGCGCTTTAATACTGCAAATACCCTGGTATTAAACATATTGCACCTCGTTATTTTTCACCGCTTCTTCTTCGGTGACGGTCTGTTCGATAAAAATCTCCTGCAAAGAGATTTCATTGGCATTGAAACTTTTAACAATCACATCATTTTGTATGAGTAATTTCAACAACTCCTGTATCTGCGCCGGGTCTTTTACCCTGATCCCGGTGGCATGACCGAAATCGGTAATCTTATCTACCATGGGATGACCGTTAAGGAAAGAGATATCTCCATCGTATTTCAAGGAGATATTGCGCTGGCCGTGACTCTCCTTCAACTCTTTTAACGAACCGTTGAGGATGATTTTCCCATTATCGATCATGGCAATATGGTCACACATTCTTTCAGCGAAATCCATCAAGTGGGTGGAAAAGATAATGACTTTCCCGGCCCTTTTCAATTGGAGAATGATCTCTTTCAGTAATTCGGTATTAATGGGGTCTAACCCGGCAAAGGGTTCATCGAGTATTATAAAATCGGGATCATGGAGAATCGTGGCGATAAACTGGATTTTCTGCTGGTTACCTTTGGATAGGTCTTCTATTTTTGCATTCTTCCTGTCCGACAGGGAAAACTTTTTTAAGTATTCCAGGGCTTTTTTCTTAACAGCTTCACCGGTTTTTCCTTTTATTTCCGCAAAAAACATAAGCAGATCAAGTACTTTCATTTTTTTGTAAAGCCCCCGTTCTTCCGGTAGGTAACCGACATTGTTTCTGAATTCCTGGCCGACCGTTGTGCCTCTCAGAATAACTTCGCCGTTGTCAGGCATATAGATATTCATCATCATCCTGATGGTAGTGGTTTTTCCTGCGCCGTTTCTGCCGATAAGGCCGAATATTGAGCCTTCGGGCACAAAAAAGGATGCATTATCAACGGCTTTCACATCACCGAAAGTCTTCGATAAATTTTTGACTTCTAAAGCATACATATTAAACGCCTCACTTTTATTTTTTAATTTTTTATCTCTTCAATCATACGTAATATTTATAATACGCAAAGGGTTAGCATTTGGTTTTTTTCTTAAAAAACAGTTAAAAGTATTGACAAAAACATAAAATGGGTTTAGTATAATTTTGCGGAAAATCAGGAGGAAAATAATGATCGCTTATTCGAGAGAAGAAATTTTTCCTGCGACCCAGGTGGCCAAAAAATTCGGTGAAATTTTAAAAAAACTTAAAAATAATACAATTTCAAAAGCGGCTGTTTCAAAAAACAACACGATTGAAGCAGTTATCCTGCCTGTCGAAGAATATGAAAAAATCCAGAAAATAGCCGAATGGATTGAGATGAAAGAGATCGAAGAAATTATCCGTGAACGGAAGAATTCAAAAAGAACATATACCCTTGAAGAAGTGCTGAAAGAAAACGGTATCGATTACAATGCGATTTAATGTCCACTTAATCGAGGAAGCGCGGGAAGATTTCAAAAAACTGGACAACAGTCAAAAAATCCCGGTGGCAAAACAGTTAAAAAAGCTGGAATCAAATCCTTATAAAGGGAAACCATTGGGTAAAAAGTATGAAATCGACCTCTCCGGCTATTATAAACTTTATGCAGTAAAAAAACAGATCAGGATTATCTATACTGTTAAAAGGAGTCAAATAACTGTTGAAGTCATTACCATTGGGGCGAGAGAAGACAGCATTGTTTACAAAGAGGCATTCAAGAGAACTAAGGGGAAAAAGTAAAAAATAGGCCGTCTGCCACCGTTTTTATTAAAATTTAATATTTAAGCAGTTGCTGGAAAAATCGATCTCTTATTGCTATTTCGATTCATTTGTGGTATTAATCATTTTTAGAATAGGAAGGAGAAATTTGATGCCGGGCCAAATCATTTTCAACCAAAAAATCATCTTTAATAAGGAAGATACAAAAAAACTAAAAGAAACCATTCTCTTTCTAAAGATCGACAAAGATGAAAATGAAAAATACAAATACACTGCCACTCTTGAAGTGAAATCGGGAATCGATAAAGAACCGGTGATAAAAACCATTGTAAAAAATCAAACCATTACTATTGGGCAAAACTTATTTCAAGACTTACACCGCTTCGCTGCCTTTCGCAGGGGAGGACCCCATACCCGGAAAATCGGGGATTCCTTTGATATAGCGGAGCAAATACAATTGGAAAAACAGGTAGGTATAGAAATTTACGAAACCTTTTTACCCAGTGATATCGGCAAAATTTTCGAAGATTTTTTCAGCCTCTTGATGCGCAGTAAGATCAAACAACTGGTCCTGGTTATCGGTTCTGGAATCCCGGCTGTATTGAATATCCCTTTCGAGTTGATGCGTAAAGATATGGCCAGCGAGCCCTTTATTCTTAGCAATAATAGTTTCTTGCTCACCCATACCATTGAAGCTGGTTTTTCGGATTTCGATATCAAAGGGGTGGCGCCTTCAGCGCCCCCGCTTCGTTTGCTTTTTGTTTCTGCGTTGCCTGTCGATTTACCCGAGGAAGAACGGCTCCTAGAATTGGAAAAAGAACAGGAGATGCTTATCGAGGCAGTGGGTGACCTGGTATCTGAGAGGAAGGTGCTGGTGGAATTTCTAGATATTGCCACCCTTGATGAGATTGAGAAATCCTTATCCAAGGGGGAGCACCATATTATTCATTTCAGCGGCCACGGCGGACATGAGGAGGAGAGGGGCGGAGTTTTGTACCTTGAGAATGAGGATGGAAGCACCTTCACCGTTGCCGGCGCAGAGTTGGCGGAACGGTTGAAAAAATACAAATCCATAAAATTGGTGGTTTTGAGTGCCTGTGAAACGGCACGGGCTGAGACTCACGGCGTGGCAGGGGCACTGATAACCAATGGTATCCCTGCTGTTCTAGCCATGCGTTACCCGGTGGAAGACTGGGCCGCCACTTGCTTTACCTCAAAACTGTACGAAGGCATTTGCGCGGGAAAATCCTTGTGCCGCTCTATATTTAATGCACGCGTCGTTGTGCTGGAAGATGAAAAGAAACGAAAAGAAGAGTCTTCCCAATCGGGTCAGCCCATTGATTTTACTTCCGAATGGATGACGCCTTTTCTTTATTTGAACCAAACCATCA
>Ga0114923_10001054_pt1 | contig 19494 bp, 36 predicted proteins | sample SumtaG_FD_89578 | JGI IMG/M metagenome (GOLD analysis project Ga0114923, IMG submission 89578) | Deep subsurface microbial communities from Indian Ocean to uncover new lineages of life (NeLLi) - Sumatra_00157 metaG | ecosystem: Environmental > Aquatic > Marine > Oceanic > Sediment | place: near...
GCCTGACAACCACACGTTATTCATTACAGGGTTCCCCTTTCACTGACACAATCTCATAGAGGCTACTCAAGAAGTTGTTTGGAACCTCAACGATCCCTACTCGGATGTCACACTCATGGCACTCTTCTCCAACCCTTTTTATTGCTCTCTCATACCCTTCATAGTCTTGTTCCATACTCCATTCGTCCCACGCATCCACAACCCAAGCGGCATCACTGTCCTCGTTGTCAGGTTTCGCGGTAATCATATAGACCTTCATTGGTCTGCCTCCTCATCTCGTAATTCCCCCAACTGCTCGTCGAACTCTAACAGTAAAGTTGAAAGTGCCTTTTCAGGAGTAGTGCCCCAACCAGATAGTGTGTCTTCATCTTCACAATTCTGACAGTAACTTACATATTCATTGTGGTAATACCCTGATTCCACTATCAGGTTTTGTTGGTCTTTACACGTGGGACATTTAGTCATCCTGCAACTCCTCATCTTGCCAAGCCTCAAACTGGTTTGCCCATTGTTCGAATGTAGGTAACCGTGTGGGGAAGTCTTTATTTATCCACTCTTGTTCGAATTTCAGTATGCTATCAAGCGCGTCCGAGATGAATGTATTCAGATCCACTACACAGTCCTTTCTATGTCAACGGTCACATCAGCTTCTCGATCCTGGCACAGCCGGTATTGAAGGTTGGTCTCTTGGCGAGCTAGCAGTTTGGGTAACAAGGTTTCATCTACAGATGGCATGGTATAGGCAGGTCTGAGGTCTGTTGTTTCGTTCATGATATCATATACTTGCAAACTTGATGCCATACCTATCTCTTCAAGATAATGGCCGGATCCCGCAATTCCTTTCATAGTGATCTACAAGACTTGCGTAGTTATTCAGACCTAGACCTAGACCTAGACCCAGACCTAGACCTAGACCCAGACCTAGACCTAGACCTAGACCTAGACCTAGACCAAGACCAAGACCTAGACCTAGCCCCAGACCCAGACCTAGACCAAGACCAAGATCCAGACCCAGACCTAGACCCAGACCAAGACTTTTGCTTCTTTCCTCTAATCACTATGCTACTTTTCCGTAGGATTCAATACAAGAAGTGCGGACGTACCAATTATGAGGTAGAGGTTCCTGTCGTTCCGGTTCTTTATCACATAAACCACCCGTCTCATAAACCACACTGGCGTCAGTAAGAAGGATGTCTTTATCGTTTACCCCAATAAGTTTTCCTCTGTAGATAAAATTTAGGCACCACACCATAACAGTTTCGCCTAATAGGGATTCGAGTCCCTCGTTGCTGACTTCTTCGACTAGTTTTTTCATAGGAAAAGTTACTTGCAAAGGTGGTGCCAAACCCTCTTTATCTGAAAAACCCACCAACCTCGCAATTCCTTTCATAGTGATCTACAAGACTTGCGTAGTAGCCAGTAGTGTTTGGGTGATAGCTCGGTAATCGTTGGAGATGGTTTGCAGCGCACTGAAGGCCACATCTCGTTGTTGTTGTGTAGTAAACTGTAAGCACAATACGTCGGCAGTAGGAAAGTGTACGTTTATCTTTAGTGTGTTTATTTTGGTGACAGTGAAGATCTTTAGGTCCATAGTACTCTTTCATCGCTTGGAGGGTGTAAGGTATTTAGGTACTTGCAACTTTGAGGCCACATACAACATCCATGCAATACCCCTCTCAACTATGAAACAGTTTGCGTACCTATCTCGAAAGATGCATAACGATATCGGTGTATCCCGTAGTCGGCATCAGTGGGCACACGTCTTGCAACAGACCATTCCAACGATGAGGCAAACAGAAACAACCCCATCTCAGAACTGGATGACACGATGCTATTGATAGAAGATCTTCTCACCCCTGCCGCCTTTTACAGGTACGCTACGGAGTCGGAGAACGTGACCGAAGACCTCGATATGTGGGAAGAAGACACAGTGCCCCTTGACATCGCATCAGAACTTCGGACGTTCGTGGGCATCGATCCTAAGAAGACCCAATGTGCATTTCATGAATGGATCGATTCCAAGTGCGATACCCTCATCAAAAACCGATCGGAGCTGACATGAAACTGAAATGGAGAGAAGACGAACGGGGCAACCTTCATACTTATACAGATAAAGGTCTAACAATGGTTCGTAGGCGCGGTGAATTGTGGAGCGGGTGGGTGTCAAACTCAGAAGTAGATTTCCATCTCACTAAACACGCAGGCGAGATGATTGAACGGATCGAGAACTGTCTTTTCCCGAAAGCGGAGCCCAAGGAACTCGATTCAGGTGAGTGGTTCGAGGCGACGATGCGTGGTGATGCACAGGTCCTTGAGCAGAATCGTGAAGCTTCCGAAAGTCTAACTGATTTTGTACGAAGAGAGATGACGGAGTTTGTGGAAACGTATGGTGAGGGTCCTGTCTATATCAACGGAACTGTCTCGACGGTAGAAATTCGAAAGCAGTACGAGATGGAACATTCCATGGGCGTGTCATTCGAGCAATGGTGGGAACAAAAAGTAATAACGGCCAAGGCACTTCTAGCAGACCTAAAAGCGTCACGAGAGGAGGACCCAACGTCAACCATTGATCCTTTGCCTACCCAATATGGCGAGGGTTCCGTATCACGACTCTTGAGTGGAACAGAGTTGTTTTCATATCACATCACTAGAAAAGATGATCAGGAGTCCTTTGGTGAATGGTACAGCCGCCAATCTTTCACTGTCAAACAGTGTCGCGATGAAATAGCAGCACTGCCTCCAAAACCAGACTCATACTCATCATTACAGGAGAAAGATATCACTGTGACCACCAAATGCTCACCCGAGGAATATAAGTTCATAATGAAGGACGGGATCTAATGACTAGAACTGAACTTATCAAGCAAGAAATGCAACGGTACGGTGATCGATGGGGCAACATCATCCGAGCCAACATCCGTCACCTGGAACTTTCGGACTGGGCACCATTCATGATCTGGACACGAACTCGAGTCTACTACCAGAACGGTACTGGTATCGGAAGTGTGCCGAGGAACCCATGAAAGAAGAAGACCCATTTTGGGAAGGGCTGAGGAGTGTGGTCCCTATGCTCAATAACGAGGACAGACTAGCTGTTGCTGTAAGACTATTACAACTTGGCCAGGAATCTGATGACAACGAGACTAAACAGTTCGTGAACAAATTCATCAAGGATCACCTAGGAAAGGTCGGTGACTGACGAGAGAGCCTTAGACGATTGGGAGTACACCGATCGAACGCTACGCTACCTTTCAGGGTACGATCTCGATGCCAAGAACGGTCGACTGATAGAGGTCTTGTCACCGAAGTCCGGACGCAAAACGTCATTGGTTATACCGTTCGAGAAACTTGAGATGTTCCAGGACTTCGAAGAGCTTGAACAGTTTGATGGGTACATACGAAAGCTGGGGCCGTGGGAGTGTTATTTGAATCGTTTAGTTGGAGGGTGGCAGTGGGAGATAATCTCGTTCGATGAAAGTTTCCAACCCATCTGGGATCTGTCCGAGGAGGTCTATGATTGGCAATCCCAAGCAGCTGAGGGTCTGTTCTCCAAGTACCCTCACCTTTACGAGTATACGAAAGAGAGGCGATGATGATTAGGTTTGTACATGTTGGGTCCCAAATCTATGAGGACAAGGATCAGTTTTTGTTCTGTAACACTGTTACAGATCGAGTCTTCTATTTTTATGGTGAAGGAGTTTTTGATTCACTCGTGGACTTTCTAGATGTCTGTAGAGGCAAACACCATTATCTTGTTCAATGCTGTGGGCTTATTCCAAAGGAGTTTAGATGATTGAACAAACGAAACTCGGCTTCCTCCACAAACATTGGCACGTCTATGGACTGTACACGTATCCGTGTCGGGCCGATTTCCTGGAGAAGATGGGGGAGTTCAAGATTACTGACTTGAGGATATCTACGACATGGGACCTTTGCGATTTATCCGAACTCTCGGCCGACGATTTAGAGGACTGCTTACATCAGGCAGACCAGATGGCGATAGGGGCGTGGTTAGATTGAGAGACCGAGATTTCGATGTGATCATACACGCAGCGTGGGAAACTGGAAACGCCTCGACTCCTGCATATGAAGAGGATGTTAAAGCGATCTGGGCCAATGTCACACAACTATACCCTAACGCCTGGTTTGGGTTCGAGCGCATTGAACCATTAGTTATTAACAGAAAGATATGGGTATGAGGAAAACAAAGGTTTGGGTTCTAACCGGGCCCGATGGGTGTTTCGTAGGTGTCTATAGTTCACGGCAGAAAGCGTCAGAACACAGACAACATCACCTCGAAAAACGCCCTTCCCGAATACCAAAATGCTGGCGTTTGGAACACGTGACCATAAACAAAGAAGATTGGGACAGGTTGGGATACACGACATGAAACTTGATTTAGATGTAGACAAGCTACGATCTCAGTACACAGCCATTGAGGAAGAACTGGCTTCCGTAGAGAGACGCGAGCTTGAACTGAGCGATGTTCAAGTACAGTTGGAGAAGATCTTGATGGTGATCGATGAGAAGTGGCTGACTACGAGACGTGAGCAATGAAAGACATTCGAGTCGGTGACAAGGTTCGTGTTCATTCTGGTGCATCGATTGAGACTGATCATCCTTCAAAGAAGCCTCGATATAAATCCAAACGCGCTAACACAGTAACAGTAGAGATAGTGAGTGTTATGTGCGAATACGTAGCTTGGTTTGGGTCTGGTAGCTATCTCTTTACGACAGACATGTTGAATGTTGATTTCATTTCACGAAAGGTAGAGACATGAGACCATTAATCTATATGGCCGGGCCTATGACTGCACCAGATGGTTGGTTGTGGGAACAGAACATTAACCGCGCAGCAGAGATGTATTTTGAATTAGTAGCTCTTGGTGCAGCACCTATATCTCCACAACTTCAAGGACGAGTTTTCAAAGACACGTTCGACCACGCAACTTGGATGGATGTCGATTTCTCAATCCTTAATGGTTGTATCGCCATGGTCACGATACCTGGTTGGGAGAACTCTAAAGGATCTCAGATGGAAGTAGAGTTTGCAAAGAATAACAACATTCCAGTTCTATCCCTGCCACCGTTGCCTTGGAACAAACCTGTTCGTGAGCAGATCCAGAACTTCATTGTGGACTTGAGACCTGTCGATGTACTCAAAGGGTTTTCTTCGGGAAAGCTCTTTAATGCATAAGTATATAGATATCGTTAGTTGTGTCTTGGCCTACGGGGAGATACGTTCCAATCGAACAGGTACCGACACGCTGTCGATGTTTAATTTCAATTATCAGATCGATCTTGCTGACGGGTTTCCACTCCTCACGACGAAGAAGATCTCTTGGAAGAACATCGTGGCCGAACTGGTTTGGTTCTTGTCAGGAGACCCGAAGACTACGATCTTGGACAGACACGAGTGCAAGTTCTGGAAACCATGGACCAATGAACATGGCTATGTTCCAAGTGCTTATGGCAAGTACTGGCGCGATTACCCATCACAGAATGGTTCTATAGACCAACTCTGGTACGCGGTGTGGAAGCTTCTCAAGAACCCGAACGATCGCAGGGCAGTGGTCAGTGCTTGGGAGCCGGGCAATGCTCTGATCTCGGACCTTCCGCCTTGTCACGCGTTCTTTGTTTTGACCACACACGATGGTCGACTGAACCTCCACTTGACTCAGCGCTCTTGTGACGTGGGGCTTGGCCTGCCATATAACATCGCATCGTACGGTCTCTTGATACATATCCTAGCCGGGATCCTACACATCGAACCTGGAGTCTTTGCACACAGCATTGTGGATGCACATGTATACGTTAATCACATTCCAGCTCTAGAGGAACAGATCACACGTCCTCCCTACAACCTACCGACTTTGAACATGGATCCGATCCTTGGTTGGAACGACGTCACTGCGTTGTGTGCCCTCGAGACGGATGATCTGATGGATCGGTTCAAGCTCGAGAATTATCAACATCATCCAGCGATCAAGCTCGAGGTGGCTGCGTGACTTGTATTGTGGCGGTCCGTTCCGGAAGAAGGATATATCTTGGGGGAGATTCTGCGGGGGTTAATGGTCTCAATGTAACCGAGATTAAGAACCCAAAAGTGTTTCGAAACCGCGAGTACTTCATAGGATACACAAGCTCTTTTCGAATGGGTCAATTGCTGGAACATTCGAGATTACCTGACTACGAAGGAGAAGACCCGTATAAGTTCATGTGTACGGTCTTTGTGGATTATGTGCAGAGTCTTTTTTGTGACCATAAATATGGAACAATCAAAGAAGGTGAAAATGCAAACGGGGGAACGTTCATAGTCATTTTGGAAGATCGGATCTTTATGGTTGAAGACGATTTTCAGGTATTTGAACCGGCCGATTCTTTTTGTAGCGTGGGGTGTGGGGTGTATTATGCCCAAGGTTCTTTGTTGAACAGCTCTCATTTGGGGGGCAGTCAACGTGTCATACAAGCATTAAAGACTGCTTCATATTTTTCTGGTGGTGTTAGAGCTCCCTTCACGGTCTTGGAGAAAGCGATTGGAACCGACTGACGCACAGAAGAAGTACCTAGCCATGTACTGGAACAAGGCGATGCTCAAGTTCGGTCTCCCTCAATACGTTACGAAGTTCAAGTTCCCTCAAGGCAAGAAAGAGTACTTTGCGGAGATTGGTTTCGGATACAATGAAGTCACAGTTCGATTCTCGCAGAAGTTCTGGAACGCAGATCCTTCTGTCAAGAGGCATACGATCGTGCATGAGATATTACACATCTGGGTGAACCCACTTGTGACGGCAGTATCACAACTCTGTTCTGGTTGGATACCGCCTAACATCTGGACCCGCGATCAAGCCATCTTGACCGAACACGAAGAACAACTAGTAGATGCCCTTGGTCGAGTCTTACAGGAGATGCTGCCCGTATGGAAAGATTGACACCTCAACAACGTTCTAGAGAAAGAGCCCGTGCGTTTATCTGGGCCTACTTGAAGATACATCCCTGTGTAGATTGTGATGAGAAAGATCCTTTGGTACTTCAGTTTGATCATGTAGGAGGAGAGAAGAAGATGCACGTCAGTACCCTGATGCACAAAGGATACGGCTTAAAGACAATTCGCCATGAGATTCGGAAATGTGTTGTGAGATGTGCGAACTGTCATAGCATCAAGACCGCGCGAGAGTACAACTGGTATAAGGATGAACGATGAGTGGAACCAAATTCGATCAAGGAAAAGTCAGACTTGACCTATGGCCTCCACGTGCGTTCATGGAGATTGGTGAGATTCTCACGATAGGTGCTACGAAATATGCAGATTACAACTGGGCCAAAGGCATCAAGTTCTCTAGACTGTTCGCTGCATGTCTCCGTCATCTCTGGGCATACTGGGGTGGCGAGGATCTGGACCCGGAAACAGGGAAGTGTCACTTAGCCCATGCCGCCTGTTGTATTACCTTCATGATGGAGCTTCGCCACACGAAACCAGAGATGGATGACCGGCCTCGATGGATAGAACCTGAGCCGGACTTCAAAGACTTTATAGTTACCATGCCTTGTGATATTGTTATAGATGAAAGTGACTGACGAGAAAGCACTAGTAAAGCAAGAGCTGATATGGGACCTGGTCGAAAAAAGACCGCTTAAGTACCAGTATAAGGTCTTTGTTCAGAAGTTCTTGACTACTGGCTCGCCCGGTGACGCAGCAGAACTATCTGGATTTACCCGTGGGTATGGGTATTGTTTACTACAAAAGCCCGAGATCAATGCGGCCATCCAAGAGTTCTTAGAGAGTGATGAGTTCGTCATGGATCGTGGGGAGAGATTCCGATGGTGGACAGCCGTGACAAGAGGCATGGTACCTGGCTTCGACTCTAGAGCCCGTCTCAAAGCGTCTGAGCTCTTGGCTAAAGCAGCCGGTGACTTTGATGATGCAGTCAAGATCCAGATCAACAATCTGCAGCAGAACACCGGGCCCACACTCGATATGACAAAGCTCACCGACGAACAACTCACACAGATGTACGCCATCTTGGATTCGGTAGACGATGGATGACTTCATAGACAACATGCCTGAGGAGGTCTATCACTTGTGGTTGTACGACCAAGAGAGTTTCCTTACTCAGGGGATGGTCACACTTCCGGGGGATCTGATCTGGCTCGAAGACGGCTGGCATATTATCAACTATCACTTCATCGTTTCTGGTGAATGTTACATACGGAGAGAACACAATGAATACACCGCGTGAAGAGAATCTTGAAGCCACCATTCGAATGCTCAGGGAGAAGTTACAAGATATGGAAGACAGACTTGCAGCTCAACTTAAGACTCCAGAAAGGAAGGTTCGAAAAAAGGATGTGAAGTTCAATGACAGCAAGAAAGATGCTAAGCCTGGACCGACAGTCGAGAAGAAAGGATAAGATCCTCTCTACCGCTTCGAAAGAAGAGATCCGTTTAGAACAGGCACGTCGTTCCTTCAGCAGTTTCGTCAAGCTCATGTGGCCTGTCGTTGAACCTGGTGAAGAACTCATCTGGGCTTGGTACCTCGATGCAATCTGTGACCATCTTCAGGCAATCACAGAAGGTAAGATCCGCAAACTCATCATCAACATGCCTCCTCGATTCTTGAAGTCGACGCTGGTATCTGTGATGTGGCCAGCATGGGAATGGATCCACTATCCTCATATGAGGTACTTGACCTCTAGCTACGCCATCGATCTAGCAGAAAGAGACTCGGTCCGTTCTCGTGAGGTAATGCAGTCTGAGCTTTACAAGAAACTGATCAAGGGTTCGTTCGATATGTCGGTGGATCAGAACCTCAAGTCTCGATACGTAAACTCGAAGACTGGTTGGCGCATCACGACCTCCCCAACTTCTAAGTCGACAGGTGACGGTGGCAATAGAGTGATGTGCGATGACCCTCACAATGTTGCAACGGCTGAGAGCGATATCATTCGACAGACTAATGTGACTTGGTGGGGACGTACCATGTTCTCACGGGCCAATAATCCTAAGCGCGATGCCTATGTGATTGTGATGCAGAGAGTTAACTTCAATGATGTCACAGGAGACTTGCTTGAGAATCAACCAGACTATGAACATCTTTGCTTACCTATGGAGTATGAGGTCGACCATCCGCATCCATCTAGGACGTCTCTCAATTTCGTCGACCCTAGAACAGAAGAAGGAGAACTGCTCTGTCCAGAAAGGTTCGGTACGGAAGAAGTAGCCGCAGCCAAGAAGAGCCTAGGGTCCTATGCTTACGCTGGTCAGTATCAACAGAGACCTGCTCCCGCTGAAGGGCTGATCTTCCACTACGACTGGTTCCAGATGTACTCGAAGACACCCAAGAAGTTCGATCATATCACTGGATCCTGGGACTTGGCGTTCACAGGGTCAGATGAATACTCCTCGAGATCGAAGGCGGCCCTTGCGGCAGTAGCAGATCCTGCACACGTTGTAGGACAAGTATGGGGGTTCGTTGGTTCCAAGGCTTATCTCCTCAACGAGTACCGCGGGAAATGGGGTATCACCAACAGTATCATACAGATCAAGAGGATGAAGCAGGATTACCCTAGCATGGGACGAATCTTGATCGAGGAGAAGGCCAACGGTTCCGCGGTCCTGGAGCTCCTTCATGACGAGATCCCAGGGCTCCATGCCGTGAACCCAAAAGACGGAAAGATCCAACGAGCGTGGGCCGTGCTGCCTTACGTAGAGGCTGGAGACGTGTACCTGCCAGATTACTATTCCTGGACAGAAGACTGGCTTGAGGAAGTGTGTGTTTTCCCGAACCGAAAGGATAAGGACCGGGTCGATGCCATGACTCAGGTCCTGGTTTATGAGTTAGGGGGTGGGTGTAACAGGAGCCTTGAGCTATTACGTGCGATGAATCAGTGGTAGAGTATACATGAACATGAGTGCAGGTAAGCCTAAAACTTTAACTCCGCAAGACGGGTGGTCGAACATCTTCACCAATCTGGGAAACCCGGAGAAGGACTACAGGGTCTCAACTCGTTTTGAGCGACGGGTTGACTTTTCCTCTACTGAGATCGAGGCGTTGTATTCTCAGTCCCCCATCTTTGGTCGAATCATTGACGCCCCTGCTGAACACGCAGTACGTAGATGGATAGGTGTTGAGGGCGGGGATGGTGATACGTCGTTTGGGCAGAACGTTTTAGACTCGATGTTAGAACTAGATGCTCCGACCAAGTCCTGTGACTTGATGAAGTTCGATAGATTGTACGGTGGTGCGGTCATGATCATTGGTGCGGATGACGGTCAAGACATGTCTGAACCTCTTGACCTTGATCGTATTCAAAGTGTCAATCATCTGAACGTCCTTACTCGTCACGAGATTTTTCAAGGTCCTCTAGATTTAGACCCAACCAGCCCTAATTTTCGTCAACCCCTTTGGTTTTCATTCGATCCAGATAATGGTGGTGTGGCTTTTCGTGGTCCCCGTATTCATCACACTCGTATCATTTGTTTGAAGGGTGTACTGGTTCATACTCGTGGTAGACAACCCGATGAGGATTGGGGCGAGCCTGTTATGAATCGGGTCTATGATTCGGTTCGTAGGTTAGAGACGGTGTTCGATTACGCGGAATCTGCATTCAAGGACATGAACCAAGGCGTCATGACGATCAAGGGATTGATGCAATTGCTGTGTAGTGAGAATGGAACTGGTGAGATCATCAAACGTCTTCAGTTGATGAACATGACAGCCTCTCAATTCAACATGATTATCTTAGATGAAGGAGAGGTTTATGAACGACGTGCTGCAGCAATTCAAGGGGCGAATGAAATTATCCTACGTGTATTCGATGAGTTGGCTGCTGTTGCTGAGATGCCTCCCTCTATTCTATATGGAGCCCCTCCTCTGGGCCTGTCTACTGATGACAAGTCTGGGAGGATAACGTTCTATGATTCGATAGCGAATAAGCAACGACGTCTTCTACGTAAGCCGATTCACCGAATCATTGAAGCCTTACTTCATGCTAAAGATGGTCCGACCGGTGGTGTGGTTCCGGAGAAATGGAGCTTCGACTTTCTACCACTCGATGAACCTTCTGACAATGATCGTATAGCAATGCGTAAGACACAAGCTGAGACCGATCGGTTGTATGTGGATGCCAAGATTCTGACACCTGACGAAGTTCGAACTCGAATAGAAAATGACCCAACTGCACCCTATACATTAGACGGGGCCTCAATGGCACAACAACGCGAAGTAGAGGCTGAAGAACGAGAATTGGATAGAAATCGCGTTCCGCCGTTTTCTTTAGAGGAGTTACCAGATGACAACGAATGATTCAGTGGCTATATCGAAAATCGTTCTCGGGTTCATAACGACTGGTTTGTTCGTGTTAGCCACAGCGCTTTTCGGTGCTTATCAACTCCAGCTCAACACCTTGAAAGAACAAGTGAAAGACTATCCCGTTCTCAATAACAGGGTCGCAGCACTAGAGAAAGGGATGGAAGACGTCCACAAATCAAATGAGACCTTGAACGCCCATCTTCAGAAACTGGTGAGGAACCAGATCAGAATGTGTTCTAAAGAGGACATTGAGTGTGAGCCATAGTGGGATTACTCCTTACATTATTCTTAATTGGTACTGACGCCACACCTCCAATCCCTAAAGAGCCTGAGTGTTCGGTGTGTGGATTTGTACGTCAAACGGCTACCAAGATAAGCTTCTGTTGCGTTCATAAGGAAAAGGACAACCTAGTCATCCGGTGTGTGAAGGTGCCATCCAATCAGATTCCTTATCATATTTAGCCTGTTTCTGATCGCTTGTTCTCCGGACCCAGTCTGGCAACAAATTAAATGTCCGAGTGACACACTAGTCATACACCGATCCAGGTCCACACAGATAGTTCTAGATGTGTACCCTTCGGCTCATAGTCTCTTACCTGAGATCAGAAAGGCGTCCAAGGTTTGGGAACTGTTAGGGGTTCCCTTCACGATACGTCCTGTCGCTCAGTCGGTTAAGGCTCGCCTGTACCATGTCCTTATGGTGGCGACTCCAGAGCTTAAGGCAATTCGAAAGTTTTGTGATCAAGACACTTCGCTGGCCTGTACGAAAAGCACGTTGGTGAATAGAGGCCAGGTTTGCAAGATTCGTTCCACCTTGATTTCAATATGGAAAGGCGGATCTGTAAAGGCTAGACATCGGGTTTTGGTCCATGAGCTTGGCCACGCCCTTGGGTTTGATCACGACAGGAAGAACGCCTACTCGGTCATGTTCCCCTCCAATCGCCCCGGCCCTTTCGAGATTCCTGAGAAATACCAGAAAGCCCTATGTAAGGTCTATGGGTACTGTGTCCGCTAGGTATTGACCTGAACACTTGTGTAGGGGCATTATACCTACAGAATTGTCGATGACTTACACGATACGTTTTGACAGTGAGGACGGTGACCCCAGACCAGAACGTGAAGAACGGTGGGATGAGGTACGTCTTGATCTGAGCTCCCTTCGAAAACCCCAATTGACAAGTGACGGTTTTGTTCGAGCACAAGGATTCATTACTCGCTCTGGGATTTTCATCTATCACGACCGGCTTGGGAACGAGATTCGAGAACTGCGTTCCGATGAAGAGGTCTTTAGTTCGGACAGTCTCAGCTCGTTTGGTCAAGTCCCTTTGACGTTGGATCACCCTCCGCAGAACTTGACTCCACGAACCGTGCAGATGTTCCAAGTTGGGAGCGTGGGGAAACCAAGACGAGACGGCAACATGGCCAAGGCCGATATCTTGATCACAAGTCATGATGCAGTGCAAGCGCTTTTGTCAGGCGTCCAAGAACTAAGCTGTGGATATACATGTCAGGTCTCTGATCGTAGCGGTACGTTGATACATGAAGACGGAACCGAAGAGCAGTTCGACACAGTCCAATCTAACATTCGTGGTAACCATGTTGCCATTGTAGAACGGGGACGAGCGGGACCCTCTGCCCGAATCCGAGTTGATGAAAATGAGACCCCGCAAGGGGAAATTAATGAGGTTAAGATGTCAGATAAAAAGGTAGAAACTACCAATGAGACCTCTTCCGCGGTGTCGAAGACCGACGACTCAGAACTCAAGAACAAGCTAGATACTCAGTCGAAAGAGCTAGAGCAACTTAAAGGAAAGGTTGCTGCTCTTGAAGCTGAGAAGGATAGGCTTGAGAAAGAGGCATCTGAGCAGGTCAAAGTTGACTCGGATAAGGAAGAGATCACCACACGACTACGGCTTATTGCACAAGTAGCGCCCAGGTTAGATGCCAAGTTCGAGGACTTGGTTGACTTGGACGAACTTGAGTTGATGAAGAAAGTGGTCACTAAAGAAACCGATAAGGTTGATCTTGAAGGTAAGAGCGATGACTTTGTTCGAGGTATGTTCGCGCATATCACGTCAATTGAAGTCAAGAATCCGGCGGCTGAGATCAATGCTGCGGTTGGTAATGCGCGAGAAGATGCCAAGGGTGGAGATGAAGATCCCATTGCTGCGGCAGAGGCTCGTATGAAAGAACGAAACGCTACGGCATGGAAACCCATTCGCCGGGAGGTGTCTAACTAATGTCACAACAGCAGTCATATACAAATCAGACTAAAGGTTTTGCTGGACAGCGCGAAGGAACGGGACAGAAGGCTCAGAGCTATGTCAACGATTCTGGTCTAGCTGCGCAGGAAGATACTGTAACCGCAGCCAATGCAGCAGGGTCCACGCTTCATCAGTTTGAAGTTAACGGGATCGCAGTTCAATTTACTACGGCCGCATCTACGACTAACACGCTAACGCGGGACGGTCTTCTGGCAGCTCTTCGCGCGATCCAAGAACTGGAGACGATCGTTGCAGGTAACCCATCGGGTGCAGATGCGATTGCTTTGACAGCTCTTCAACCTGGTGTTGGTTATACGCTCACTGAGACGGATGCGAATCTAGCTCTGGCCTCTGTAACTGCTAACGGTACGACTCAGACGATTGTATTTGGTCGAGCAGTTGTTCGTCGAACGGTAGGTACCTTGATCGGTGATCAGAGTGCTGCGCTTCCGACGGCCACTGGACAAGAGTTTCTTGGTGTCAATGAGCGAATCCATAGTGATGTAAATCCTCTCGGTGATCCGAAAGATGCAACCGATGTGGCGAAGACCATGACGATTGTTTATGAAGGTCGCATGGTTGTTGAAGTTGATGAGGCTGTGTCTCCTGGAGATTCAGTATTCTTTCGACACACGTTGGGCGGAGATGCTGGAGAGATTGGGACGTTCCGAACTGATGCCGATACGGCCAGAGCAGATCAGGTGACTGGTAAATTTCTGACCTCAACGACTGGAGCAGGCCTTGCTGTTGTAAGCCTGAATGGGGTGTAAGAATGTTGAATCTAGACTACCTAACACGACTTGATGCATACGGTTCAAGTTCTCAGAAGCGTCACGATGAGGTTGGACTGTCCATCTTTGTTGCGCGTGAACTTGAACAAGTAATTCCACAAATGTTTGATCGACTGTTTCCAGAATTGGATGCTCGATTACATATTCCAATGGGTACCGGTATCAATCCTGCGGCCCCTGTTTGGAGCTATGACTCGATGGACAAACGCGGTAATGCTAAAATTATCGGTGCTAATGTCAATGATATTCCGCGTGCTGACGTATCGAAGCGTCGAGTGACTCATCCAGTTCGGACTATTGCTCTTGCTTATGGTTGGAGTTTTGAAGAGATTGCTACAGCTCGATGGGCAGGAGTGCCTCTTGATACGATGAAGGCAGAAGCTACTCGTCGAGGGTTGGCTCAGCTTGAACATGACCTGTTGATTTCGGGTGATATCGGCTCAGACATTCCTGGATTTCTCACGGATCCTCGGCTTCGAAGCAAGACGGTCACTACAGGAGCTTGGCTGGGCGGAGTGACTACACCAGACGAGATCATCTTTGATGTTTGTGAAATCGTCAACGCAGTAAAGGACGGTTCGGAGAATGTACATATGACTACTGCCGTGCTTTTTCCGCGTCTTCACATGGACCACCTTCGATGCACGCGCCTTACGGATACTGGTCGATCGTTGATTGAGTATCTTCAAGGTACCCATCCTGGCGTTGAGTTCTTGGAGATGAATCAAAATGAATTAGCTTCGGCTGGTCCTGGTGGGGCTCCTCGTATGTTGGCGTATCAGAAAGATCCTGGCATTTTGACGGGTGTTGTTCCGGAGTCATTTCGAGTTCACGCGCCGCAAGAAAGAGATCTGGAAGTTGTGATCAATGCGCAGTCTCGAGTTGGTGGAACCGCATGGTACTATCCGGCTGCTGCTTGTTTCGGAGATGGTATATAGACGTGTCTCAATCGATGAATACTCGCTTTTTTGAGAAGTGTGAAATTCGAGCTGAATCGAGTTGTCTACATTGGACAGCTTGTAAGACAGTCGGTGGCTATGGTCTGTTTTCTTACAACGAGAAACTGACTTTAGCTCACCGGGTTTCATATCAAATGTTTATTGGTGAAATTCCAAAAGAACTACAGCTTGATCACTTATGTCGAAATCGAGGTTGCGTTAATCCCCATCATCTAGAACCCGTGACCGCTAAAGAGAATACGCGCCGAGGACACTCTAGTGAGGCTACGAAAGCAAGATGGGAAGCAATTACACATTGCCCGAAAGGTCATGAGTATTCCGTTGATAATACGTATACATATAAAAAAGATGGATACCGTCATAGATCTTGTAAGCGGTGTACGATAAATCGTGTACAAGAACGACGGCGGAAGTTAAAAAGTTGAAATTGCGACTGGTGCCTTGGTGCGCCTCCTCTACTGGGTACCAGTCGCTGTTTCGTTTATATATGTGAGGTGTTGCTGTGGGAACTAGTCGACTTTTTTCTTTCACGCAAGCACAGCATAATGCATTCAGATCACTGATCCATTTCATTGATAGTGGCCCAGCTGATGGGTTTGTGTCTGGTGCATTTAGGGAGACAATCGGCGGCGCTTTCTGGACGTCACGAATCTGGTGGGAGTCCTCAGCAAAGGTGGAGAAGATCGTAGAGCTCACACTAACACGAAATGCTAACCAGACTCCCAACATCGAAGCTTGGCAAATGTACGACACGGATGGATTTACGGTTCTGGCGACAGTGACGGATACTATCGCGTACTCGGGTGTTTTTGAAACATCAAGGACTAGGGTCTAGCGTGAGTCGTAATCCTGCAGTCATAATTTTCGATACTGCTGGAACAGAGCTGTCCACGGCAACGGATCCTCTACGTGTTGATCCTACGGGCACAACTACCCAACCTGTTAGTGCTACCAGCTTACCTTTACCAGCCGGAGCAGCAACGGAAGCCACGCTTGTCACGCTCTTAACACAAGCGACTGGGGCTACCATACAGGCAGTTCTGGAAGCTATCCGAGACACGACTGGTATTAAAAAGATAACTGATGCACTTCCGGTTGGCAGCAACACGATCGGTAAAGTTCAGCTTAGAAATCCTGGTGACACCCTTGACTTAGGAGATGCCACTAATCCTGTTCGGGTTGATCCTACTGGGACGACTTCACAGCCCAGTGTCTTAGAAGATTCTTCCGGTAACGAGGTCACCATAACTGAGGACGCAGGTATTCGACGACTTGAAATTTTAGGTAAGGTTTCGATCGTTGGTGCAGTCCCTCCTCCCGATACAAATTCAGCTTTAATTGCTGCCGACACTCCCCTTACGGTTGGAAATAATACGATCACTTTCGTTATCCCAGATGGCGAAACGTTTCATTTACAAACAGTAATAGCAGGAAACGAGGACCCGACTAAGGGTAGTGTGATTGAAGTCTTTTTCAACGATGGAGCACAACATCTTATCACGCGTGTTTATACCAGTGGACAAACCGTTGAACTAGGTTTTCCTGACGTGATCGTTGCTCGAGATGGTACGTCCTTAGTTGGCAATGGTGTAAATACGATTGATGTGAGACGGGCCAAGTTCTCCGGAACTAATATCGCAATTGATGCAGTCGTTAGCGGGTATACTACATGAGAATTTTACAAATTGATTATACTCGATGGAAATCCATTACCCAAACGTTGTCACTCAGCAGTTTCCATAAAGTGATTGAGCAAGATACTAGACATCTATGGTCTGGAAATACGGACTACATCTTTGCATCGGACGTAGAACCGGGTGCCAATTTTCTTGATTGGGGCACGGCATTTCCAAACTCAGTTTCCGTACCTTCAGAAGACGAAGCGATTTCATATATCGTTGTTCCGAGTGCCCCATGAGTCTTACGATCTTAGCCAATGTCCTGGACACTGTGCCTCTGGCTTTACAGCTTGATGATGGGGATCCGTCCAAGTTTCCACGAGCCACGATCTTGAGTGAGGTTACAGGGCTTCCTATTTCTACAGTGGATATGGCACATACAAACGATGGTAACTATCTGGCTCTATTCTTAATACCTACGGCCTCTAAATTCCTAGTGCAATATGTGGTCTTTGACGATGCGGCGAGGACTGTAATTTCAACAGCGTTTACCAGGGCTTTAGACTTGATCGTGGCAGATTACACACCCCCAACTGGATCAGTTCCACCCGTACTCAATGCGTCCAGTTGCTAGGTATTGGCTTGGTATGCGCGGGTTTGATATGGTGAACATATGGCAGTTCTAAGCCCAGGCCAGATAGCTGATTGTGCTAACCCAGAGCTTGATGTCTTCTTCGATATTGGTGGGGTTCCTACAGACGTGTCATCTCTTGAATACATCATCTATGAGAAGGTGACTATTCCCAGTGTCCGTACACAGGTCTTTCCAGTTTCAGGACGTGCAACTGCAGACGTGGGGTCGCTATGTCCTGTCGGAAATAAACTTGCTGTTGGACAGTACCAAGCCGATTGGACTGTTCCAGACCTTGAGCCTCTCGGAAGCCATGACATTGAATGGTTCTTTAGTCTCACACCAACATCACCCGAGCAAATTTTCTGTGAAGAGTTTGAAGTCATTGATATCAATGCTGATACGAATGGATCTACGGCCGATGTCTTTGGGTTCAAACAACGCTTCCCACTGCTCGTTGATCGTGGAGATAAGGTGATTGAACTGTCCTTAGACGAGGCTATGAGAACTACGAACGCGCTTTGTCTAGGTAACCGTCTGGCTGATGCTCAGTTTCTTTTGGCTGCCCACTTAGTCGAGATGAGGACCAATGCGTCTTTAGCAGGCGGTGCAACTTCTGTTCGCGCAGGCCAAGCAGCTGTGTCTTTTAGTGGGTCTAATAGCAGTGATCCTATGGGCTTGTCGAGAACTTCCTATGGGCAAATGTACTTGCGACTTGTCTTTCTGTCAGGTCCAGGTGCAAGGGCTCTCTGCTAATGGCAAGTGTCAAAGTAGAAGACCGACTCTGGGTTCGTATAAAGAACAATCTAAAGAGCGAAGTCTGGGAGGTTGGTGTTGACAAGGATGAAGTGTATCCAGATAGAACGTCCGTTGCTGTAGTGGCCGCGGCTAATGAGTTTGGGACTAGCACAATTCCAGCACGGTCATTCATGCGGACAACTGTGGACGAGCAGCGACGGATTATGGCCAAGGAAACGGAACGAGATATTGGGCGCACCTTGGATCTGAAAGAGAAAAAGGGTGAGGTTCTAAGCGACACGGCCGAGAAACTTCGTGATGCCATCAAGAAAAAGATTGAGACTCTAAGCAGCCCTGCCAATGCCGCCCGCACCATCAAACAGAAAGGGTTCAATAACCCTTTGATTGAAACGCGCGTCATGCAGAATGCCATCAAGGCCAAGAGGGTGAAGAAGTAATGTTTCCTTTCGTGGATCTAGCCTCGTTCATCTTACCAACACTTGGGGATGTAGACGTCATCATGATCACTGACTATCCTACAGGTTCATATAGCACGACCACTGGTCAATGGGTTCAAGGCACCCCAACAGTGACTTCGGTAGAAGCTGTGGTTCAACAAGCAACACCCAAGGATACGGAACAGCTCCCCGAAAACGAACGAACGAAAGAGTCCATTGTTGTGTTTACACGGACAGCACTCTTCACATCAGATGTTACTACGGCCGAGGAGTCGAATACCATTACTTGGGAAGGGCGCGAGTACAAGGTGATGATGATCGACGCATGGTCTCGGCAAGCTCAATACGTCAGACATATCGCGGTACGCCTAGGAGTTTAATATGTATATTCGCTATCAACCAGGAGAGGATGAGGATCGCCCAAATATATCGGCATTCTTGACAGGTGCTGCCAGCGCTACGGTCGAGGTCATAGACCTTTTGAACGATGCTTCCTTGGCTTTGACGTCTAATGTTCCAGCACAATCCGCACAAGACGGTGACATTTTCATTTTCGATTTGGACAATGTGACCGGCACGGTTGGAGGAGCCACGTTAGAAGATGTTGTCTACGTAGACTTAGCCGTGGTCTTTACTCCGAACGTAGGATCAAAGGTCAGTGTTCATGTAGTGATCAATGGTCAGCAGCGACGAGCCTTTGCTAATAATGAAGTTGTCCCAGC
>Ga0114923_10001056_pt1 | contig 19482 bp, 25 predicted proteins | sample SumtaG_FD_89578 | JGI IMG/M metagenome (GOLD analysis project Ga0114923, IMG submission 89578) | Deep subsurface microbial communities from Indian Ocean to uncover new lineages of life (NeLLi) - Sumatra_00157 metaG | ecosystem: Environmental > Aquatic > Marine > Oceanic > Sediment | place: near...
ATGAGTTCAGAAACATCGATGTTAGAGGTCATGATGATAATGGTGTTTTTAAAGTCAGCGGTGTGACCTTGAGAGTCAGTTAAACGACCGTCTTCTAAGACTTGGAGAAAGATATCAAAGACTTTAGGGTGGGCTTTTTCGAGTTCGTCTAAGAGAATAAGAGAGTAGGGGTGATGGCGGATAGGATTAGTGAGCTGGCCACCTTCTTCATAACCGACATAGCCAGGGGGGGCGCCAATAAGCTTGTCGGCAGTGTGAGCTTCGGTGAACTCAGACATATCCAGTCTGACCATGGCTTTTTCAGATCGATAGACGGTTCGGGCCAGAGTTTTAGCGAGTTCGGTTTTACCAACGCCGGTAGGACCGAGAAGAAGAAAGGAGCCGATGGGGCGTTTGGGGTCTTTAAGGCCAGCTCGCGAGCGTTTAATAACGTCAGCGACGGCTTTGACAGCTTGGTCTTGACCAATGATTTGAGACTTGAGCTGGTTTTCTAGATCAAGGAGCTGGAGAGACTCTTTTTGGGTGAGAGAGGTGATAGGAATTCCGGTTCTTTGAGAGAGAACTTTTTTAAGGTCTTCGACGGTAATGGATTGGCGGTCAGCGATTTTGGCGCCGGAGGTGGCTTCGTCAAGAAGGTCAATGGCTTTATCAGGCAGATAGCGATCCTGAACATAGCGGGTGGAGAGGTCGATGGCAGATTGAAGGACTGGCTTATCAATGCTAACGCCGTGGTGTTTGGTGAGTTTTTCAGCGACGCTGGTGAGAATTTTAAGAGTAGCTTCTGGAGAGGGTTCATCAATTTTAACAGGCTCAAAACGACGCTCGAGAGCCGAGTCTTTTTCAATGTGTTTACGATATTCTTCTTGAGTGGTGGCGCCAATAACGTTTAAATCGCCACGGGCTAAGGCTGGTTTAAGGATATTGGCAGCAGTCATGGCGCCGGTAGCTGAGCCAGCACCCATGATCATGTGGATTTCATCGATGAAGATAATAATATTGCCGTGGCGCTTAACTTCTTTAATTAAACCTTGCAGGCGCTCTTCAAGCTCGCCTTGATAGGCGCTGCCGGCTAAGAGAGTGGTGAGATTAAGATTATAGATTTGGACGCCTCGGAGGAGCTTGGGAACGTCGTCTTGACTGATTTTTAAAGCTAAACCTTCAGCAATGGCAGTTTTACCGACACCAGGATCACCAACGAGAATGGCGTTGGATTTAGTGCGACGAGCCAGAATTCTGACAAGTTGATTAATCTCTTTTTCTCGGCCAATGACGGGGTCAAGCCGGCCAGCCTGGGCTTTAAAGGTAAGATTTTCAGAGAATTTTTCGAGGGTGGCGAGGGTGGATTTTCTAGATTTTTTAGAGCGAGCAGCGTCGCTAGTTAAAAGGAGTTGATGGAGATCTTTTTTATCTAAAGGCGTAGCCAGATATTCATTGATGGAGACAAGGAAGTGAGGGGGAGTGACTTGAGTTTGACCAGCGATGAGCATTTCAGCATAGGCTTGATAGAGGCTCTTTTTAAGATTGGGGGAAAGTTTGACTTGGTTAACTGAAGTCTTTTTAGAAGCGGGGGTAGATTTTGATTCAAGCTCGGTACGACCAAGCTTGACGAGAAAGGGCTTAAGAGAGGGGAGTTGGTTGAGGGCGAGGATGAGGTGGTGAGGTTGGGCTAAGGTAGAGCCTTGTTTAGCAGCTAAAAGAAGACTGTCAGCGATGAGTTGAAGAGCGGCTGGAGAAAAAGCCGGAGAGATGTCAGCAGGGTTAAGATTCATAAGAGAAGGCTCCAGGAGAGGAAAATAATAACTAGGGCGGTGGTGATAAGAACAGCGCGTTTAATATAGAGGATTTTTTTTAAAAAGCGGCGGGCTTTAAGATCAATAAAGTCAGGCAGATTAAAAACAATGGGTTGATTTTCTTGGAGAGCATAGACGCCATGATTATCGCATTGAGGACAGCCAGCACCCTGGCAGTGTTCGCAGGTAATAATAGAAATGGGTGAGGCAGGCTCAAAGGACATAATACTAATTTACAATGATAAAGGTTATTGGGCAATGGCAGGCAGGTAAGCAGTGATTTGGGAGGTGGTGCCATCTTCAAGCTCAGCAGTGCCTTGGAGTTGAAAGATGGGGAGAAGTAGCTTTTGATTAGGGCTGGCTTGGTAAGCTAAGTTGATTTGATGGTAGGTGATTTTCTTGGGGTTGATATAGGGGGCGGCAGGGATACCTGGTTCGAGCTCGGAGTTGGTAATAATAGGGAGGCCCTGGTTAATTTCATCATTAAGTTGGGATTGAGTTTTAAGGGGGTGGGTGGAGGTGGTTAAGGAGTTGGGGTTAGTTAGATAGGCAGAGTAAAAAATAGTTGGAAGATTGTAGTTAAGTTCAAAGATTTCGCCTTTTTTAGTGATGCTGATAATTATTGGACTGTCTTTGAAGTCGGTGGAGTAAAGAGGAAAGCTATTTAAGGTTGGATAAAAATGGAATTCATAAAAATCAGCAGCACTAGGATTGGAGGTTGACTCAACTTGATAACCAGCAATTTCAAGATATTGAGTTTGGTGGGGGGTGTCATGGTTGATGAGGTTGTGTTTGGTTAAAAATGTTTTGGCGATTTGTAAAGCAGTGGTTTCAGTGATATCAGGGGTGCCAGGAGAGACGAGAGTGCCATATCTTAAATAGAATTGACTGGTGGTGAGGTTAGCATCTAAGTAGTTTGAGCCAATTGACCAAAGAAGATGGGGGATAGAGTTGTAGGTTTTTTCTTCAGGGGGATGGGTAAAGTCAAGCTGGTTGGCAATGGGGTTAAGATGAGTTTGAAGGTCAAGGCTGGAGAAAGAGGGGAGTTGATAAACAAGAATAGTTTTATCAATAGACAGAGTGGGGGTTTCTGAGGTTGATTTTTGGGATTTAAAAGTTTTTGAGTAAGGAGAGAATGATGGTTGAGGTAGAGCGTCAGGTGATGGTTCAGAAGGAGGGGTGGGCTTGGAGGAGATAGATAGAATAATAGCAATAATAAGAAGGAGACTGAGAATAATAATCAGACGTTTTTTTGAAGAAAAAAGTTGCTGGAGAATAGGTTTTATTTTTTCAAACATGTTGGGAGCATTATACTAATTTTTAGTGCATTTGCTAGAACTGGTACAGCTACAACCTTTGGTAAATGTACAAACATTGGCGGTTTTGGTGGTGTTATACCAGAAGTCCCTAATGCTGCCACCCCAGGCTAAGCCAAAATGGAGGTGTGCGCCGCAAGTTTCGTCTGTTTTGGGATTACAATCCCGGCCTGAGAAAACTTTGCCAGTATTGCCTTGGATACCAATTTGAGTGTTGGTGGTGACTAATTGACCTTTACGAACAAGCTTATCTCTATCATCCCACTCTGTTAAGTGAGCATAGATGGTAAACCAGCCGTTGCAGTGATCGATAATAACGCAAGCGCCAAGTTCTTCACAGCCTTTTGGTCCACCGAAGGCAGCATGAACTTTGCCAGAAGCAGCTGGATAAACAGCTTTTTTGTGACCAGGATTCATGTCAATGCCGGCATGGCAGGATTTACGATCAGGATCTTTGTAGCAACTAGTGATGCTGGCGGAGCTGGCGGATTGATATGGCCATCTAAGCCATTGGCCAATTGGGTTAACACCTTGAGTGCAGGTTGATTCTGAAGGAACATTGGGGGGAGGTCCATAGAGTTCTTTGTCAACGCCTTTACCGGGCTTGCCAGGTTGGCCGGGTTGACCAGGAACTGACGGAGAAGTAGAGTCTTGGGTGCATTCAGGGCTAAGATATTCATAGGTTTCCTCCTCCCAGAGGAAAAATTGAAGGAATGCAAGGAGCTTTTCTTTTTGACAGTGAATAAAGCCAAGGCCTTTGTAGTAGAATTCAACCGAGCCACCAGGCCATTTCATGCCGGTTTCAGCACCACCGCCAACAAAACGATAGGATGGAGTGATTTCTTCTGGATTGCCTAAGCCGGGCCAATTGGCAGGTTGATTGACATCGACATAGGCCTTAGGTCTTAAGACATTGAAGACGCCCTGGCTAGAAACTAACCGATTGAAAATTTGGTTGAGGTAGGGAGTGCGGGTAACAAAGTAGTCAGGAGAGTAGCGGACATCATGTTCAAATTTACATTCTTTTTCATAGGTATCAGGATCATTTCTTTCTAAGAGATTGCATTTTCTAACAACAGCTGGGCTGTATTCGGGGTTGGTGATGATTTGAGTAGGAGAGTTGACGGGAGTGGTAAAGTTACTGTCATAAGCCGAGTCGCCTGAGGAGGTAATGATGGTATTGAGAGGATCACAGACAGGGCCAAGCGCAAGGTCGGGTAGAGTATCTGAAGAATCAATCCACCATTTTTTACAGCCTTTATCATTAATGTCACACCAGGGAATGCCGTTCCAGTCGGTTTCAAGATCTGGATCAGAATCAAAGTCAAAGTTATTTTTAGGAAGTAAAAGAGTAGAGATGGCGCTGGATAGTTCATAGGTGCGGGCAAGGTGAGGGTGATAAACAGGGTTGACTGTTGGGTCAGCATTAGGATTAACGGCCCTGATATATCCCTGAAGATCTTCTCTGGAAAACATGGGAACATAAGGCCAGGTTTTAGCCCATTTGCCAAGTTCAATTATTTTTCCAGTGTCAGGATCTATTTGGCCACCGTCTAAGATTTTCCAGGCAGCTGAGGCGGAGGCGTATTCTTTAAGGGTGTTAAACTCTTCTGGCAGGGGAGCCCAGTTAGTTTCATCAAAAGTGCTTAATCTAATGTTTTGACTGTTGCCGCAGGGGTTAGTGAAGTCATTGTATTGGGTAAAGGCGACGATATTATTGCCCCAGAGGCAGGTGACAGGGTAGTTTTCTACGATTGGGCTAGCAGGTTCAAAACCATAATAATTGGTGAAGAAGTCCAGGGGTTCAAGATTGTTGGGGTTAGCAGCAGCGGGTATGCCTGAGGCTCTATAAATCATGGCGCGTTTGAATTTATCTTGAAGGGATAATGGAGCTAGTTTTCTGAAGACGCCGAGGCGGATAAAAAGATCGTATTGAAGTTGAGGGTTGGCTTTAAGTTCTTGTTGGGTGGGTTCAACCTCAAGTTCGTAATAGGCTCGGCCGCCTAAATAGTCAGCTAAATATTGTTGGGCTTTTTTTTCGTAAGAGTCGTTATAGTCATCTTTGGTTTTGTTGGTGATTGAGAGCAGGGGGGTAATGAATTCTTCAAAGTTTGAGAGATAAGTACCGGTAATTTGAAGCTTGAGCTCGTCGTCGGTTTTTAAAAATTCTTGTTTTTGGACAGCAGTGGGGCGTTGAGCGCAAAAAAGAGCTTGGGTATAGTTGGCGACTGGACGGTCTTTTTCCCAATTGGTGAACTCTTTAGGTTTAGGGCGAAGAGGATGGCGGTTTTGAGTGCCGGTAGAGCTAGGTTGGCTGAAGGTGGTTGGAGTTGAGGTGGTGGAAGTGGTTTGGGAAGACGGAGGAGAAGTCGTAAGTGGTTGAATAATCTGACCTGATGGGCAGCAGAAAGTGGGGTCATTGGGGCCAGGGGAACCACCTTTACAAAAAACTTCATCAGCTTGACAGTTGCTAGCTGAGGTTTCTAAATGACAGTTGGTGACTCCGAGGCAGGTTGGTTGACTAAGAACAGGAGAGGGGGTAATAAAGAGGAGAAAGGTTGAAAGAATAATGGCTTTAAGCAGGCGAAGCCTCATAATGTTTAGTATATAGTATAGAGGATTGAGGGAAAAATGAGATGAGGAAGACTAGGGATTGGAACCAGGAATTTGAAAATAAAATAAGTCAACTTGGAGGATCATGGATAAAAACCTGAAGATAAACCAGACACCCATGGTGACAGCTAAACCAATAATGGCGCCGGTGATAGTGGAGCTGGCCTTTTGAGCTTGCTTAGGGTCACCAGCGGAAGTGAGATATTGGAAGCCGCCAATAATGAGAGTGACAAAGGAGGCTAGACCAGCAAGAGGAATAATGATACTTAAGATGTTAGCAAAGATGCATTCAAAGCCCTGGAGAGTGGCGATTTTTACGCCGTCAATTAAGGTCTCATCAAAGCATTTTTTATTAATCTCTTCCCAGGGTTTGGTTTGGGCATGAGTAGGAGAGGCGAAGGAAAGATAGGAAGCAAGAGAGAGGACGAAAAAACTAGTTTTTTTGAAGAGCCTGGGCATTTTAGCCGCCGGCAGTGGGAATGGTGAATTGGAAGACATCAACACCAAAGAAGAAGCCGATGACTTTCATTAAGGCCCAGGCGGCAGCAACAATACCAAGGCCGACTAAGGCCATGGTGATGCGGTCACGGGCAGCTTGAGTTTGGGTTTTGTCACCACCAGAAAGAATCCATTGAATACCACCCCAGACAAGGAAGGCAAAAGTGAGGATGGCGGCAATAATCATGGCGACTTGGATAGCTGCGGAGAGGAATTTACCGATGTCTTTGACACCAGCGGCGGGTTCGTCAATAGTGATGGAGGCTTGAGCGAGAGCAGACTTAATTGGCATGGTGGTTTTATTATGAGAAACTTAAAGGTGTTTGTCAAATAACAATAATTTATGGTTTAGGAATAGTGAGACGTAAAGGGCCTGAGGCAGTGGGGGAAAGACCAAAGAAGTAAATAACCAGGCGCCAGATAGCCCAGGCGGCAGCAACAATGCCGAGGCCAAAAAGAGCAGAGGTGATTTTATCTTTAGCTGATTTAGTGCGATCTTGATTGCCGCCGGAGGTGATGAATTCAATGCCGCCCCAGATAAGCCAGGCAAAGCTTAAAAGAGCGGCAAAGACAAAGGCAACCTGAATAAGGTTTTTTATGAATTTACCCAAGGAATTAAACTTGAAGAAGTTAGAGCGATTGATTTCTCTTTGAATGTTAGTTAATCTTGCCATAATCTAATTAGTTTAATGTGGGCCAGTTAGGATTTAAGATGTTAAGACCGGTGATAGTAGAAATGAGTTTAACGATTAAGTAAGAGAGAACAAGGATAGCTAAGCCAAAAATACCGTTAAACATTTTTTCTTTAGCGCTTTTTAATCGGTCAGGATTTGAGCCAGCCATAATCCAGTCAAGAGCGCCCCAGATAGTCCAGATAAGGACAGCTAAGCCGCCGACAATGACCAAGAATCGCCAAATAATGGCAATGTAGCGGGCAAAGCCCTGAGGACTGTTGGCAGCGCTAGGAAGAGCTTTATTAATGATGGGCATAATTAGGATTTAATATATAGTATATATGATTTAAGGCCTGAGTTTATTGATAATTAGTTCAGGATTTAAGATGTTTAGACCAGTGACTTTTCCAAGAATAGAGATGATGGAGTAGCTGATAACGATGATAAAAAGACCAATAAAAGCGGTGCCCATTTGATTTTTGGCTTTGTTTAATTGTTCGGGTTGACCGCTGGAGGTAATCCAGGTTAAAGCGCCGGTGAGAAACCAGAAAAGAAAAGCTAGGCCGGCAAAAAAAGTAAAGACGGTAATGATGTTGGAAACAATACTGGCAAAGCGAGTTTGAGGTTGAGTGGGGGCGGTTTTGAAAAAACCCTTAGAAAATCCTCTGATTTGCCCGAGAGACTCATCGGCGATAAGTTGGCTGGTTTTAAGGAGTTGGTGGTCCATAGATAACAGGGTTAATGATAGCAGTAGCATGACCAAAAAAGACTAAGCCAATAATGCCGGCGATAACTAAGGAGCTGGTAGCTACGACTAAACCTAAGAATGAAAACCACATGCGCGATGAGGCTTTTTTAATAATTTCTGGATTACCAGAAGAACCAATGTATTGAATGCCGGAAATGAGAAAGTTAATAAGGGCAAAAATGCCAGCAGCAAAAATAGCGACTCTTAAGATGTTATTTAAGAGTAGGATTAGACCGCTTGGATCTTCAGTGTAGTTTTGGATATTTTGAGGTGCATCAAAGGGGCCAAAGAATGTTTTTGGAGTGTCAAGAGGTGGTGGAGGCATAGATTAAAAGCTAAGGTTTTAGAAATTATTGATTGATTCTGCAGGCGAGGTTAAAGGAAAGATAAGGCTGTTGATTAATTCTGCAGGCGAGGTTAAAGGAATGCCAAAAAGTTTACCTAGAATTGAGGCAATGGGGTAAGCGAGGACGGTGATGGCAAGGCCGATAAGGGCGTTGGTGAGCATGCTTCTGGCTTTTTGAGATTTACTGGTGTCACCAGCGGAAGTGATCCAGTTGATGGCGCCAATCATAAAATACACGATAAAGGCGATACCGGCAATAAGGGTGATAAAGCCGATAATATTAGACAGGATTTTGCTGAGGCTGCCGGAGATGCCGGAGCCAGAGAAGGTGTAGCCGGTGGAGGGCTTTAGCTTTAGAGAGCCGATGGGTTCTTTTACAGAGGGCATAGGGTTTAAAAAACTTTAAATAAATTTAAGTTAATAAGAGCAGATTGATCGCCAAAAATAACAAGGCCGATAAGACCGGCAATGATGAAGGCAGAGGCAACAATGATGAGGCCAATGAGAGATTCAAGCATTTTATTACCGGCAGCAGCAATTTTTTGAGGTTCACCACTGGAGGAAAGATAGCCATAACCAGCTAAAACAAAATTAACTAAAGTGAAGATGCCGGCGATAAGGATGATTAAGCTGATAAGATTGCTGAGAAAATCAACTAAACCGCCCTTTGAAATTTCTTCATAGGTTTCGGCACCGCCAAAAAGTTCGATTTTACCAATAATATTAGCCATATGATTTTAAAGAGAAATAATATTAACTCCAGTTAATATTTCAATGATTTTGATTAACCAATAGGCGGCCATCATAATGATAAAGCCGGCGACAGCAGAGCTAAGAGTTTTACTACTTTGCTTTTGTTTTTCGGAATTGCCGGCATTAATGATCATGCCGAGACCGCCGATAATAATAAAGATAAGAAGAATAATGCTGGCGAGAACAAAAACGTTTTTGATGATGACAGAGAGGATGCTATAAAGCCCGAGGCCTGATTCCCAAGTATAGGGACTGCCAGAGGTGTCAATTTTGATAGGGGAGCCATCTGCGTCAATGCCAAGATTAAAATATTCTTTTATACTTATAGACATATTAAGATTAGGATAGCAAAAAATGGTAGAATATGCGACATGGAGAATAGGGGGTTAGTAAAAGAGTTAACGAGTCAAAGCTATCGGAAACGGCTGGTGAGGTTTGTGGAGCAGAAGGTGGGGAGGTTGGAAGATGTGGAGGAGATTGTGCAGGAGAGTTTGATAGCGGCTTGGGATAGTTTGCCAACTTATAAGGGGAAGTCAGGCTTATTTACTTGGCTGTGTGCGATTACTCGGCATGAAATAGCGGATTTTTATAGACGAAAAAAATTAAAGCAGATAGTTTTTTCTAGATTGCCATTTTTAAAGAACTTAGTAAGTGAGGCGTTGGGGCCAGAGTTGTCTTATCAGGAATTGGAAACTAAGAGGAAAATTTTGAAGACCTTGAAATGTTTGAGCGAAGGATATGGCCGGATTTTACGACTAAAGTATATAGAGGGTCTGTCAATGAAGGAGATTGCTCAGGAACTTGGGATTACTGTTAAGGCGGTAGAGTCAAGGCTGTCGCGAGCAAGATTAGCGTTTCAAACAGCTTATGTTAAAGAGCCAACAGAAGTCAAAATCTTGGTGGAGAAAAGCGGGTAGGCTGGGAGTTTTGCTGGCAATTAAAGAGAGTTATTTGTTTTTAAAGAATGTGTTTGGATTGGGAGTGCATCCGTTTAAGACTTTAAGGGGGGTGCAGCGAGAAAAGGATAGATCACAACAGGTGTTGATTTTAGGTTTGCCAGGTTATGTATTGGGAATGGGGTTGCTGGGGGTGTGGTTGGGCAGGCGGATGTTAGGAACAAGCGTGGAGTGGGGCTTACTGGCAAAGTTAAGTTTTTTAGGAGTGATAGGTATGAGTTTGTTAATTGGGGGATATTTGGGATTTTGGATTTTGAGAGTTTGGAAGGTGAAGTATGAGTAAACAAATTATTTTAGTTCAACCAAGGGGGTTTTGCGCAGGAGTATCCCGAGCGATCAGGATTTTGGATTTGGCATTAAGAAAAACTGATAAGCAGGTTTATGTTAGACATAACATAATTCATAACCGGCGAGTGGTGAAGGATTATGAGAAAAAGAAAGTGAAGTTTGTGGAGAGCTTAAATGAAGTGCCTGAAGGTTCGATAGTAGTATTAAGTGCCCATGGAACTTCACCAGAAGTGTTTAAGAAAGCTAAAAAAAAGAAGTTAATAGTGGTGGATGGAGTGTGTCCTTTGGTAACTAAGGTTCATTTAGAAGCTAAGCGGTTAATGGATGAGGGATATTTTGTGATTTATGTAGGGCATAGGGGTCATCAAGAGGGAATTGGAGTTTTAGGAGAGATTCCTAAAGAAAAAAGTTTGTTGATAGAAAATATTAAAGGAGCCAGGGAGTGTCGGTTGCCAGAGGGAGTAGAAAAAGTAGGAGTTTTAACTCAAACAACCTTAAATTATGATGAGGCTTTGGAGGTGATTAAAGAACTTCAGAAGCGATTTCCTGATTTAAAGTTGCCACCAGGAGGGGATATTTGTTATGCGACTAAAGGAAGACAGGAAGCAGTGATTAAATTAGCTAAGGAGGTAGAAGTAGTGATAGTGGTGGGGTCAGAAGAAAGCTCAAACTCTAAGCGATTAAGAGAAAGAGCGGAAGAGCAAGGCGTTAAGAGTTATTTAGTAGACGATGTTAAGCAGATAAAGCGAAAATGGTTTGAGGGTAAGAATGAGATTGGGGTGACAGCGGGAGCATCGGGTCCTGATTATTTAGTTGAGGAGATTATTGAAATGATAAAAGAGATAACTAAGGGAGAGGTTAGGGATTTAGTGATTGAAGAGGATAAAGTGGAGTTTAGTAATTTGCCAGAGGAGTTAGAGTTAATATGAAAGGTTTGGCGGTTTTAGGGTCAACAGGAGTGGTGGGATCTTTGGCTTTAGAAGTAGTTAGAGATTATCCAAAAGATTTTAAAATAATCAGTTTGGTTGGCCGGCGGGATTCAAAAAAATTAAGAGATCAGGTGAGGGAGTTTAAGCCCAAGATAGTGGTAGCCACAGAAAAAGATGGGGAGGAAGCGATGATAAAAGCAGTTGAGCATTCTGAGGTAGATTTAGTGGTAGTGGCAGTAGTGGGGATGGCAGGTTTGAGGCCAATATTGGCAGCGATTAAGGCAGGTAAAGATGTAGCTTTGGCAACTAAAGAGGTGTTGGTGGTGGCAGGAGAGATAGTGATGAGGGAAGCGGAAAAGTATGGAGTTAACTTGATTCCGTTGGATAGTGAGCATTCAGCGATTTGGCAGAGTCTGAAGTCAGGGAAAGAAAAGGAGATTAAGAGAGTGTATCTAACCATGGGGAAGGGGAGATTGTCAGAGATGAAGAAAGAAGAGTTAAAGAAGATTAAACTAAAAGACGTGTTGAAGAGAAAAACTTGGGTGATGGGACAGAAAATTGGAGTGGATAGTGCGACTTGTATGAATAAAGCGTTTGAGATAGTGGAGGCTAAGTGGTTGTTTGGATTAAAGTCAGAGCAGATTAAGATAGTGGTACATCCGGAATATTTATGTCATTCGTTGGTGGAGTTTGTGGATGGTTCATGGATAACAGAGTTAGGGATAGCTAATATGAAACGATATGTGCAGTATGGTTTGTTTTATCCGGAGAGAAGAGAAATAAAAAGAATGGATGAGATGGAGTTGATCGAGAGGAATTTGAGTTTTGAAAAGCCGCCAATGGAGAAATTTCTTGGATTAAAACTGGGATATCAGGCAATAGAAAAAGAAGGCACGATGCCGGCTGTGATGCATGGAGCTGATGGGGTAGTGGTGGAGTTTTTTGCTAAGGGTAAGTTAGGATTTATGGAGATGACAGAGATAATTAAGCAAGTGATGGATAATCACAAGGTGATTAAGAAACCTGATTTAAGGCAAGTGATTAAGGCAGAGAAGTGGGGAGGAGAAAGAGCCAAAGAGTTAATAAAAAGGAGAGAGAGATGATTTCAGCAGTGATTACTTGTGCAGGCAACCATACTAGGTTTGGCAGAGATAAATTATTTAGTTTATTGAATAATGAGCCGGTGTTTGTGAGAACTATTCGTCAGTTCACTAAAGCGAAAGAGATAGATGAAGTGGTGGTGGTGGCGAGAAAACAGAGTCGGTTAATGATTGATAAATGGTTGAAAAAAGCTAATTTAAAAGTGAAGTTGGTTGAGGGAGGAAGGGAAAGATACACCTCGGCTTATAAAGGGGTTAAGGCAAGTCAGGGAGATTATGTATTGATACATGATGGAGCTAGACCACTGGTATCGGTGAGGTTGATTAATAAAGTGGCTAAGGCAGTAAAGAAGCATAAAGCAGTGATGGCGGCAGTGGAGTCAACGACTTGTGTTAAGGTGATTGATCCAAAAAAGCAAGAGGTGAAAGAGTGTTTAGAGAGAGAAAAGAGTTGGCTGGGGCAAACACCACATGGATTTAAAAGAGAGACAATTATGAAGGCTTATGAAAAAGCGATTAGAGGCGAGATTGAGGGGATGGATGATTGTGAGTTGGTGAGAAAAACTGGAGTTAAAGTTAAGGTGGTGCCAGGGGAGTGGACTAATAAGAAGATTACTTTACCGACTGATCTAGAGATTGTGAGAAGTTGGGTAAAGGTAGTTGATAAAGGAAAAATATGATTAGAGTAGGTTTGGGTCAAGATAGTCATAAGTTGGTTAAAGGTAGGGGGGTTTTGGTATTAGGGGGATTAAAGATAAAGGATGGTTATTATCTTAAGGCAGATTCTGATGGAGATGTGATAATTCATTCTTTATGCAATGCTTTGTCAACAGCGATTGGAGAGGGGTCTTTGGATACTTGGGCAGGAGAGATGAATAGAAAAGGAGTGATTGAGAGCAAAGAGTTTTTAAAAGTAATTTTTGGAAAAGTGAAGAAGTTGGGGTATAGAGTGAATAATATAGCGGTGATGGTGGAAGCTAAAGAACCTCGGTTGGAGGAGCATAGAAATAAGATGCAACAGTTGTTAGCAGGATTGTTAGAGATTGAAAAAGAACAGATAGGGATGGCATTTACTAGTGGCGAGGAGTTGACAAGTTTTGGTAGGGGTGAAGGGATACAAGCTTTGACAGTAGTATTGATTGAAAAATGAAGTTAAAAGCACCAGCTAAAATTAATTTGGGCCTAAGTATTTTAGGTAGGTTAGCAAATAATTATCATCAAGTGAAAACAGTATATACTCAGATATCGTTATTTGACCTGATAGAGATAGAAGAAATAAAGAGTAGAAAGACTGAGATTAAGGTGAATTGGGAGGGAATTCCAGTGGATGAGAAGAATTTAGTTTGGCAGGCAGTAGAGCTAGTAAAACAGAAAACTGGAGTTAAAAAAGGAGTAAGAATAAAGCTTAAAAAGCAGATACCGGCGGGATCAGGATTGGGTGGAGGCAGCAGTGATGCAGCAGCAGCGTTAAAGGGATTGAATAAGTTTTGGGGTTTGGGTTTAAGCTTAGAGGAGTTAGTAGAAATAAGTAAAGAGATCGGCGCAGATGTAGCTTATCAGTTAGTGGGTGGAGTGAAGTTGGAGGTGCAAGGAGGAGGTAGAGCAGGTGAGTTTAAGGATTTGGGTAGGTTGCCAAAGACGGAGATAGTGATATGCGTGCCTAATCAAAAAAGGACTAGTCAGGAGGCATATAGAGAAGTGGATTATAGTAGGATTGGCAAAAATGACTTGTCTGATTTAGTAGGGGTAGTGAAAAAAAGAGATTTAAAAATGATTGGGGAAAATTTGCATAATGATTTTGAGGCCTGGACGATTAGTAAATTTCCAGAGGTTAAGATGATTAAGGAAAAGATGATAAAGAGTGGGGCGGAAGGGGCTTTAATGAGCGGCAAGGGCTTGGCGGTGTTTGGTTTGTTTAGAACTAAGATAGAGGCAAGCAGGATATGGAGAGAGTTAAAAAAAGACTATAATAAAAGCTACTTGGTGGAGTCATATTATGGAGATTAAAAGAAGAAAAACAAAAAAGATTAGAGTGGGGGATATTTATATTGGCGGTGAGGCACCAGTGACAGTGCAGACAATGGTGAAAGTGGATGCCCATGATGTTAAGGCGGTGGTTAGGCAAATTAAAGAACAGGAAGGGGCAGGTGGTGATATTACCAGGATGAATGTATTGGACATGGAGAGCGTGAAGAATTTTGGAGCGATTAAAAAGGAGATAAAGATTCCGATAGTGGCAGATATTCATTTTAATTATGAATGGGCGATTGAGGCGGTGAAGCAGGGAGTAGATAAATTGAGAATTAATCCAGGCAATATTGGTGGTGTGGATCGAGTTAAGGCGGTAGTTAAGGTGTGCAAAGAGAGGAGGGTGCCGATAAGAATTGGAGTGAATGCAGGATCTTTGGAGAAGGACTTGCTGGAGAAGAATGGAGGCCATCCAACAGCAGAAGGGTTGGTGGAGTCAGCCTCGAGGCATATTAAGATTTTGGAAGATTTAGATTTTGATCAGACAGTGGTGTCGATTAAATCCTCAGATGTAAGGTTGATGATGGGGGCGTATCGATTGTTTTCAGAAAAATATGACTATCCAGTGCATTTAGGAGTGACCGAGTCAGGGCCACCAAGAAAAGGAACAGTTAAGTCAAGCATAGGGATAGGGGGTTTATTGGAAGAAGGAATTGGAGATACGATTCGAGTGTCTTTAGCTGGTGATTCAAGAGAGGAGATTCGGGTGGGGAGGGAGATTTTAAAAAGCTTGGGGTTGATGAAAGGGCCAGTATTGATTGCTTGTCCGACTTGCAGTCGGACGCAGTTTGAGATGATTCCCTTGGTAAAGAAAGTAGAGGAATATGTAGATAAGTTGGACGTAGAAATTAAAGTAGCAGTGATGGGTTGTGTGGTGAATGGGCCAGGGGAAGCGAGAGAAGCTGATGTGGGCATAGCTGGCGGAAGAGGGGCGGGAGCCTTGTTTGTTAAGGGTAAGGTGATTAAACCAGTGAAAGAAGAAGATATGTTTGAAGAATTGGTAAAGATGATTGATAAGATAGTAAAAGAGAGAAGAAGGAAATAGTTATTTACCTAGGTTTTTGGTTTGGGTTTGGTACCATTTAATGGCTTGGTCGAGTTTTTGAGGAGTGAAGTCAGGAAAGAGGGTGTTGCAAAAGTAGAGTTGGGTGTAGTCTAGTTGCCAGAGCATGAAGCCGGAGAGGCGGGCATTGTTTTCTCCGGTACGGATAAGCAGATCTGGGTCAGGGAGGTTGTGGGTATCTAAATATTGGGAGAATTTTTCCTGAGTGATGGGCTTATCTTTTGGGAGTTTATTAATAGCGCGAATGATTTCATCGCGACCGCCGTAGTTAAAGGCAATGGTGGTAGTTAGTTTAGTGTTGGTTTTTGATTTTTCTTGCCAATCTTTAAAAGCTTGTTGTAGATCTTGAGGTAGTTTAGAGAGATCACCGATATGGTTAAATTTAACGCCCTTTTTAAGATAGTGGTCTTGGGCCTTAGGAAGTAAAGCTCGAAAGAGATTAAAGAATTTTTTAATCCATTGGTCTCCGCGGTGCCAGTTTTCAGTAGAAAAGAACCAGAAGGTGAGATAAGGGATTTTGAGTTTGATGGCGTGGTCAACGAGATTTTCAACGGTGGTTTCAACAGCATAGCGGTGACCAGCAAATTCAGACTTACGTTGGTGTTTAGCCCAGCGACGGTTGCCATCACAGATAATGGCGATGTGTTGAGGGGGATTCATAAAACCCGAATACCTAAGGAATACTCAACTAATTGGATGATCCAATAAGCGGCGAAGATGATGAAAAAGCCAATTAAGGCATTAACAAGCATGGCTTGACCTTTTTTGATTTTTTCTGGATTGCCGGCTGAAACAAAAATACTAAAGCCGCCAGCGATTAACATAACAAAGAGAATAATGCCGGCGAAGATAAAGATATAAGGGAGAAGGCGATTAATAACATCAGCTGGTGTGTCATTAACGCCAATGCCTGCTCCCCGCCACCACCAGATATCTTCACGGATATAGTTGTTTTCACCTGGTAGGTTAAGAGCGATTTTTGTCATTCAAGCTAAAGGGGATTTTCGAAGCCAGGTAATTGGAAAATATCAAAAGCAATGAGTCTAAGCAAAGAGATTGCTAGTATAATAAAAAGGACGCCAGCGATAGCAGAGGTAATCATTTGTTTACCTTGATTGATTTTTTCAGGATCGCCGGCTGCTAGAATAATGGTAATACCGCCAAAAACAGAGAGAAGGAAGGCAATGCCCCCACCTGCAAGCATGGCTGCTTGAAGAATCCAGACGGCGAGCGACATAGGGTCAGCGGGGATACAACCAAGACCGGTACTGATTTGATCGTCTTCGCAGTTGGTAGTGATGGCGATAGGGGGAATACCACCATTATCATCATCGGGAGGGGTAATAGGATCGTTAGGATTATCGTACCAAGTACCGTCGTTGGCAGTGTGGTAGGCCCAACGAAGGCTTATCTGGTCGAGATAAAAACTACAATAATCACCACCTGGGCCTGGGTTTACAACATGAAACAGGATATCTTTTGTATTGTCGTATGGATTTATGTCCATGGTCTGATCTACAAGAGTGGTTTTAGGAACTAAAAAGGCTACGGTGATTTTTTCGTTGTCTGGGTCATAGATGCTCCACGATTCTTCGTTGGTGCCCATTAGGAAATTGGGGTCTTCGTACATATACATAAGATTAAAATTCTCAGCACCAACGTCGTTATCATCAACGTTTGTCAGAATGACAACGACTGTGACATAATCGCTATCGTGGTGGTAGACGTCTATGCTGGCCCCATCACTATTACATGCAAAGTTGGCTTGGACTGGAGAAGGGGATAGAAGAGTAAAGCTGATAAAAAAGATGATGGAAAGAAGGATTTTTAACAAAGACTTCATTAAATAAAGTTTAGCATAAAAAATGCTAAAATGAGGCTATGAGGAAGTTAGTGGTTTTTCTTCTAGGGTTGTTGGCGCTGGTTGGTTTAGTGTGGCCGGCGAGAGCGATTGATCCTTATGATGATTTGCAACAGCAGATTAATGAGTTAACTCAGGCGAGAGAACAAAGTATTGCAGCAACAAAGCCATTAGAAGGAGAATTAGGAAGGCTGCAGGCAAAACTGGATAACATTGAGGCAGGGATAGCTAAGGCCAAGGCAGATTTGCGAGGGTTGGAGGCGAGTATTGCTAAACGAGAGGTGGATTTTGCGATTCAGTATGCATTGTTAGCAGAGAGAGTGGCGAGTTTTTATAAGGCTTCACGGGCGCCGTCAAGTTTTTTTGTGTTGTTTGCGACAGGGCCGTCGTCAAATTTAGCCAGGGATTTGTTTTATCAGGAGGTGGTGACGGATAAGGATAAAGATGTGATTGCTCAGATTAGTTTGGATTTGATTCAGTTGGAGAAAGATAAACAGAGGGCGGAGGAAGATAAAGTAAGGTTGGCGGATTTGCAGACAAAGCTGGATAAAGAGGCGGAGTTTTTCAAAGGAGAGGTGGCTGGAGCTAAGGCATATCAGGCAGGGTTAAGTCGACAGATTGCAAGTTTGACAGCCCAACAACAACAAATTATTGCTCGAAAATTCGGAACTTTAAACTTGCCTCAGTCGTTGGGAGCAGGAGCTTTAGTTTGCGTAGATGATAAAACTAGAAATCCTGGCTTTGGCAATGCGTTTGCTTTTTATACTTATGGAATTCCTCATCGGGTAGGGATGAATCAGTATGGAGCTTATGGTCGGGCTAAAGCAAAACAGGATTATAAAACGATTTTAAATGCATATTTTAATGGGGTTAGTTTTGAGGGCGGTAAGGAAAATATTCAGATAAAAATTCAAGGGCATGGATCAAAGTCGCTGGATGAGTATTTGCAAGGAATTTATGAGATGCCGGGAGATTGGCCGATAGAGGCTTTGAAGGCCCAAGCGGTAGCGGCTAGAAGTTATGCGTTGGCATACACTAACAATGGAGCAGGAGAGATTTGTACAACTCAACAGTGCCAGGTGTGGAAGCCAGAGAAGAAGGGAGGTAAGTGGGAGCAGGCGGTTCAGGCGACTCGAGGAGAGATCATGATGCATGGAGGTGAGATGGTGAAGGCTTGGTACTCATCGACTGACGGAGGTTATACTCATACGTCTGGTGAGGTGTGGGGGTCAAATAAAGGCTGGACTAAGAATTTAAGAGATACGACTGGAGATGTGGGTAGTTTTGGGGATTTGAACAGTAAAGCTTATGATAAAGATAGTCCGTGTTTTTATTCGGCTCAGGGGTGGCGAAATGAGTATGATAAATCAGCTTGGCTTAAAAGTGAAGAGGTGGCAGATATTGCTAATGTAATTCTATTAGTTCGGAAGAATTCGTCTGCTGCGTGTTTTGTATATCAGGTAGATAAGTCGCCGCCTTCACCAGATAATGATTGTCCAAAAACTGGTAATTGGAGCATGGAGAAAGTTAGACAAGAGTTGGGAGGGGAAGCGTTAACGTCGGCATCATCTGTGGTGATATCTGGAGTAGATTGGGGTGGGGGGAGAACGACACAAGTAACTATAAATGGAATTCCATTTGACGGGAATGAGTTTAAAAATTACTTTAATGTTCGAGCCCCGGCCAACATTCAGATTGTAGGGCCGTTATATAATGTAGAAAAGAGGTAATAAATGCCGGATATTTTTGTAGCCAGAAAGGCTAAGAAGAAAACGGGTGAGAGAAGCCAGCAAGGGTTGGGGTCAGGATATCGGTTGGTGGCAGAGAGGTTGGTGAAGGAGAGACGGAGGCGGAAGATTAACTCGTTTAATATTATGCCAAAAGAGGTGCGGTTTGAGACGCAGGAGATGAAGGAGAAGGTGATTTTGTTGTTAAGACAGCATTGGATAACTCAGGTGGGTTGGTTAGTGACAGCTGGAGTGGGGGTGTTTTTGCCGCTGAGTTTGGTTTGGGTGCCGTTGTTGGATTTTATGCCAGGCAATTTTCAGTTTATGGCAGTAGTAATGTGGTATTTACTGGTGATTGCCTTTGTGTATGAGAAGTTTATTACTTGGTTTTTCCATGTGTTTATTATCACTGACGAGAGAATTATTGACGTGGATTTTTATAACTTGCTGTACAAGGCAGTGTCAGAAGCTAAAATTGATAATATTGAAGATGTGACTTATCGACAGGGTGGGGTGGCCAGGGCGATGTTTAATTTTGGGGATATAGAGATGCAGACAGCTGGAGAGCAAAAGGAGTTTAAGATAGAGGATGTGCCGCAACCGAATCGAGTGGTGAAGATATTGAATGAGTTAAGACTTGAAGAGGAGCATGAAAAAATAATCGGGAGGGTGAGATGACGCCGTTTGATAGGATATTAGAGTATTTAACCAGGACATGGCGAGGGGATGTGTTGATTTTAGGCAAGATAGGAATGTTATTGTTTTTATTGTTGTATTTTTTGTTTTCATTAG
>Ga0114923_10001057_pt1 | contig 19480 bp, 14 predicted proteins | sample SumtaG_FD_89578 | JGI IMG/M metagenome (GOLD analysis project Ga0114923, IMG submission 89578) | Deep subsurface microbial communities from Indian Ocean to uncover new lineages of life (NeLLi) - Sumatra_00157 metaG | ecosystem: Environmental > Aquatic > Marine > Oceanic > Sediment | place: near...
GCAGGCGGTTCTTCCACAGCATTTACCATGGCAGGGTCTTTACTGCTCGCAAACTCCTCAAGAGTGGTCTGGTCATTACAGTCAGCCACGGACTCCCCTTCAAACAAAGCTGGTATTTTCTGAGGGAGTGAGAACTTCCTTTCAGAGCATACGCTCCTTGAGGCTTTCGGGATGATTATCTCACAAGGATATAACCAAACTCCTAGTCCTTTCATAAGAATCTGTTAGCGTTACACAATATAACCACCTATAGTATTCCTCATATTTTATCTAGGATAAACTACTTATTCCATGTAAGACATAACGAATCCAAATTAGAAAATCAATCAAGTAGAACTCAGATATGTACAAAGAAAGTATCACTTTTGTCAAGATAGGTACCCTTTAGCAATCGTCGCATCAAACACAAAGCAGCACTCCTTCGAATGCGACCTTCACTGGCAAATTCAGTGACTGGAATGACGCCAGTTTCTGAAGCGTATTCACGTAGCAGATCACTCCAAGTCGAGGATATAATAACACCACATGCATCAATGAGATATTCGCCACTCACAATATGAGTTTCTATAGATTTAGCTAATCTTGCATAATCAATTCTGAAGTTTTGAGCAGCAACACTCAGATCAAAAATCCCAGTTGTTGAGAGTGAATGTCGGATAGTTCGCAGGAAAGAATCCAGATTGATAATGACACCAGTCGAAGAAACAAGTGCGTTTGCATGTAATCCTCTAAACACTCGTTCAACATCAGAAACGTCAATGCCTCGTTCCGCAGAAATTCGTTGTGGATCAAGCACACCTTCTGTTTCAAGTATTTCTTTGAGTTCCTGTTGAAATACGGGAATAGGCACTAGAACACCCTTGTTATCTAGTAAAGCATCAACTTCGATATTCGAAAGGATAGATTCTGCAGTACCTTCAGTTATGTCGTATTTTTCTACAAGCGTTTTACCTTCGACTTGTTTTCCGGCATTGATCATCTCTTTGATTATTCTTCGAAGCCATGCTAGAGAAAGATAATCCCCAGATTTTGTTTGTACGACGCGCAATCCAAAACGTTTCATCAACATAGTAAGAGATACGGTTGACAAGCCCCATCTTGATTCAACATCATCTACAGAAACAACACCGTCATTCATAACTTCATCTAGGAGCCACCGTCTGAAGAATGGAAGAGAGATGTAATTGCCGTTGTGAACTTTGCGAAATTCTTGGTCAGACTGCAGAATTTTTAGTACTAGTCCTAAGTCAATACTTAGTTCGTTTGCGAATTCCTCAGGATCCAGCATCCCTGCAAGCTCAAGGTCGTCTCTGATTCTCTGCTTAAGATGATCCAAAGTCATCGCTAGTTTATCTTTAGAAATGATGAGCCCATTCTTTCGCTTACGCAACAATTTGATTGTCATCGAACTAGCTACCCTCAGTTCTCGCTCAATTGTTGTCAGGTCAAGATACCCGTTTTCTTCAATTGCGGTTGCCAATTTCTCGTCTACGATATGATGGGGAATTAGACGGCCATCAGTTGTTTCAACTAAATTCCATCCGAATGTTCCAACTGCTCGAATTATGTCATCAACAATTAGACCTAACCTTCGAGATTCGCTTTGCGTGTCAAGATATCCAATTTTGTTTATGCTACGTTCCAAGGTTGAACGTAACCATCTAGCTGAAATTAAACTGTCATCAGACCCCTTGATCAGCGACCATCCCCAGGATTCAACAAGCTGAACAAATTCTTCTGAATCAACTTGTAGACGTTGGGCTTCAGAATGAGTAGAGATTCTACCTTGTAAATTAATCATATCGCGAAGGCGTTCTTTAAGTTCCGGAACAAGTAGAAAATCACCGTTATCTATTTGGAGTACATCAAAACCGTCTTCAATACTGATAGTTTGCACAATATTTGCAATTTGCGTGGGTATGATATCCCATTGATTGGACGCCTTCTCAGTATGAATGATTGAATTGTTAATCAACATCTCTTTGAGTTTAGCTCTAACAATGAGTTTGGATACTACCGTAGCTTTTGAAAAACTAAGAATTGCAGATTCAGCATTATCAACAATTCCATACACCGTTTTTCTATCAAGTGGTTTCCGACCCAATGTTTCAGCTAACTCGAAGATTGAAATGGATAGTCGCGACATCAGGATGATATCCAATTCCAAAGATAGCTTTAGCTTCAAGCGAACAGTCCATCGATAGTACGACCATAGAATTGCTATTGATAGAAAGGAACCTATGATAAATTCAGGTAATGGTAGTTGCATTTGTTTCCAGTTCCGGATCTGTTCTATAGAGTTACGTCCTTCATTCGCAAGTATTTCTTGTACACTTCCATCCCAACGAGTGCGGGTAAGGCTGCAATAATGCAGACCATCCAATCGTTAAGTGACAGAGGAACAAAGAAGAAATCAAGTCCTACTGAATTTAGAATTAGCTGCACTTCAGGAACGTACATCAACAGCAAATGTGCTAAATAGATCAAACCAAGTAGAATGGCATATATCCAGATTCCAGGTTCTCTAACACCTTTCGTAATGGGCATATTTATTCTGCGAATTATCAAAACTAAGATACTCTCGAATAGTAGGATTATCGTCAGTAACATCGTTGCAGCTTTTGTAATCTCGAAATTCCAATCAGGTGGAAGTTCAAGAACAGTAGTATAGACTCCAGCAAGATTTTCTGGAGTAGTAAGAACTATACCGTACATTCCCGTCAACGTGAGAACATAGACGACAGCTGCCCCAATGGTCATTAGAATAACACCCATAACCATGAACTTACCAAGTTGGCGGGTGATTATTTCTTCGCTATCACGTGGCTTTTCTTCCATTGCTCTAGGCGAAATTCTATCAAAGACTAAAGCCAAACCAGGGAATGAATGCGTAGTTACAACCAAGTACAAGTTTTGCCAAGTCATTAGCATCAGGAATGCCGGCGGAAGAATGAACATCGCTCCGAAGAAGATGATGCTTTCAAACAGGTTGATTGCGATATAGAAGTAGACAACCATTCGGATTTTGTTGAAGAGACCTCTCCCTTGATGGACACCAGAAACGATTGAAGCAAAACTATCATCAGTAATCACGATGTCAGCGGCTTCTTTGGCAACATCAGTCCCAGTTATGCCCATGGCAATTCCAGCATCGCTCATAGCTAAAGCAAGTGCGTCATTTACACCGTCTCCAGTCATCGCCACAACGCGCTTTTGATCCTGATAGCGTTCTACAATGACTTGCTTGTGTTCAGGATTGACACGAGCAAACACATTGACTCGTGCAAAATCGTCTTCGGAGAGGTTTGGTATTTCACCACCTTCCACAACCAAAGAATTCTCTCGGTGGATGTTTAAATCTGATGCAATTGTTTTAGCAGTTGCTGCTGCATCACCAGTGATCATGATAACTTCAATTCCAGCACTGTGGCAAGCGTTGACAGCATCTTTAACGCCAACTCTAGGCGGATCTACGATGCATGCGAATCCGATATAGACCAAATCTCTTTCGGATTCATCACGAGTATCTGGCCCCTTTGGTAATGTATCAATCTCACGGAATGCGAGAGATATAACCCTGTATCCTTTTGAGGCAAATTCATCACAATAAGTCTGAATCTTCGTTTTCATTTTAGCATCCAGTGGTTCAGGTTTCCCATAGCTACTCACAGATGAGCAAAGCGGAAGCACGACTTCAGTGGCACCCTTGACCATTACCACATGTCCTTCTCCATCATAACATACCTTTGACATTCGCTTTAATTCAGATTCAAATGGAAATTCAAGTATAACTTTGTAACGCTTTTTCAGCTCTAATTCATCAAGACCGCTTTTTCTAAACAAAGTCAGTAATGCTGCGTCAGTTGGATCGCCCATTGGAATGAATGTCATTCCTTGGCCGGGTACATCTTTTGCGACAACTTCAGAATCATTATTGATACCTCCACAAACAAGTAAACGATATAGGTCTCGTATTGTAAGGGGATTGGTTATCTTCTCTCCTGCGTCAGGAACAAAACTATCTACTGACTCTGAGTCTTCGAGTTTTAGTATATCACCAGTGGGAATGTAACCATTTCCAGAAATACCATAGAGGTCCTCTGTGTCCCATACGAACTTCACGGTCATTTCATTGCGGGTCATTGTACCAGTCTTATCAGAACAAATTATACTTACGCGACCAAGACTCTCTACAGCAGATAAGTCTCTGATGATAACACCTTTCTTTGCCATAGCAAGAACACCAGTTAGGAGAACGATGGTGGTTAACAGTGGAATATTGATGGGCATTATTGTCATGGCCCGAGTGATTCCTATCGTAACAGTGGCAATGATATCTTCTGGTGCGGTGATGATAGGTTGACCATTTAGTAATTGACTCCAAACAAGAGGCCAGGTAATTGCTAGAAACATTAAGAGAATTGCAGCGATTCCTAAATATTTGGCAAGCAAGTTCACTTTCTTTCTTAGAGGAATATCTCCAGTATTCAGTTGTTCTAATGAACCCTGAATCTTACCAATCTCAGTACTTCCACCAGTTGAAGTTATCACGATCTTTGCGATGCCGGTGGCAACATAGGTTCCAAAGAAGGTCATATTTTTCATATCAGTTAGAGCTACATCTTTTTCGACGGTGATATTGTGATTCTTTGTAGTAGGAACGCTTTCACCTGTCAGTGAAGCTTCGTTAATTGTAAGATTGGAACAGATAAGGATCCGAGCATCTGCAGGGATACGGTCACCTTGTTCTAATTTCACTATATCGCCGGGAACCAATTCAGTTGGATCTACATTAAGCTCAGATCCATTACGTATGACTCGTGCTTCGCCAGTTGATAGCTTCTCCAAAGCTTCCATCTTTTTCTGAGCTCTGAATTGTTGAAATATCGCAACCAGTGCATTCACTGTTACAACAGATAACCAGAGAATTGCTTGACTTAGTTGACTATCACCTACATCAGGAAATGCATATGCAAGAAATAGAAGCGCAAATGAGCTGATAAGATAGATTGTGATGAGCCAGTTCATTATTGGTGCGATGTAAATCTTCCAGATAGATCCTTTGATTTTTGGTATTGTATTCGAACCGTGCTTATCCAAACGTTTACGTACCTCAGAATCTGAGATTCCTTTTTCAGGATCTACGGAAAAATGGTCTAGGACTTTCGTAAGAGGTAATGAATGAAAGTCATTTTTTGGTGAATCATTTGAGGTGATTTCTTGCGCAGCCAATTTTAGAACCTCTTGATACGTAGTTGGTGAGTGTATTTAGTAGCTGGTGAGTGTATTAAAACGTAGTTGGTGAGTGTATTAAATGAACTTGTAACCAACAGATTGAACCCGCTCCACGTTTTGTCTAGACGATTATTTTCCTTTTGAAGCTTCGGCTTTAATAATACAATGGTACCTTATCCGGCAAGTTCAATTACCTTCAGAATTGAGTGGGTGTAGCAGAGCTCAGTTCATTGCTAGGTGCAAACAATGTCGTATTACTATGAAACACCATCTAATCAAACCTCATCGTCAGCGGTGAAAATCATTGGAGTTATTGTTATCCTGATGATAGTTATTGCATCAGGGATTGCTATGCTGTTTCAATTCGATCCACAGATTATACCCCCAGGTGTGGAAGGCGAAGTGAAAGTTGCAGTAATTGACTCAGGGTTAGATGTTGATTTCACTATAGAGAATAGAGTTGCTGAACAGAAGAGCTTTGTTGAACCACAGTATGGGTATGATGTTACTGATCTCACCACAACTGATTCAAATCCTAGCGACGATGCAGGTGGTACGGTTCCCCACGGAACAATAGTTTCTCGTACAGTTCTCCAAACTAGTTCAAATGCAATTATTGTAAATGCAAAAGTGATTGACAGTGATGGAGGTGCTACGGCAAGAGGAATCCTTGCTGCAATCTATTGGGCAATCGAACAAAACTGCAGCATAATTAATCTAAGTCTCGGCTCCAGTCCAACTTATGGAGACCCCATTGAGCAAGCAATAGAATATGCATTTTCGATGGGAGTTCTTGTTGTATCAGCAGCTGGAAATGATGGAGCAGGAGGTATTGGAGGAACAAGCATCAATTCTCCGAGTGTCTTCCTATACAGCTTATCTGTTGGGGCATTAGATGATGATGGTGAGCCCGCGAGTTTTACCAGTATTGGACCCACAGCAGACAGGTACATGAAACCTGATATCGTTGCACAAGGGTACACTGAATATGGGTCAAACATCTATTTTGGAACAAGCTTTGCTTCACCAAGAGGAGCTGCAGTAGCAGCAGATTTAGTTGCGTATTGCAATGCAAATGACATTACAGTAAGTCCAGGTCTCTTGATGGCAGCCATAATGAAAAGTGCAGGGTCGCTTCCATATCCTGAATACGTTATAGGTGCGGGGGTATTGGATTACACAGGAGCACGAGATGCAATTATAGAGTCTACACAAGTAGATAATAATCCTGAAATCGTGTATGTATCACCAGGTGGTTTACCACTAGATTTTGAAAAGCTATTCTACGGTGACTCTTACAAATTTAATCTAAGACTTGTAACAGCAGGATATTCGACATACAGTATTGTGATTGATTCCCAAACTCCTGGAATATTCGATATCGCGAACCAAGTGACTGTGAACCAAACAGCATTGATTCCAATTACGATTAACGTTCCGGAAACCGGGCCTGTAAGCTTTGGAGCGACAATAGCATTTGAAGCCTCAGGGCACAATATGGCAACAACAGTTTCGTTTTTTGCAGATGAATCGATAGCAAAAATCGCATTTGATACAAGCCATACAACTTGGCCAATCGATACATCATATGGCCAATTCAAGGAACTCTATATCGAGTTGGTTTCTAATGATATTTCAGTGACTGAAATACAGGACAGTTCTTTGATATCAGCAAGTTACTTGGATCAGTTTGATGCAGTATTTATGCTGGACCCATGTGCATGGGACATCAATGAAACGGATCCTACAAATCTACATCTGATATCATTCCCCTACTCTGTGCAGGAAACTCTCGCATACGAGGAGTATTTCTTGAATGGTGGTGGTATCTTTGTTACAGCCCTATCAAATGATAGCTTGGACATTAATTCACTAAATGAATTTCTAGATTGGACAGGTTTCTCTTTAGGATACACGTCGGTACCAAGTAGTGGTTCTCCAATTCTGATAGATGATTTGTACGCACATGCAATAACAACTGGGGTTCAAGACTTCGACTTTGTTGGCGCCTCGGTTCATCATAATTCAAGCGGTTTCACGTTAGCCACCTTTGGAAGTACATCAGTCCTTGCATGTATGGAAGGAACAGGTGGAGGCCGCATTGTAGTTACTGGAACCAACTTCTTCATTGATAATTGGGGAATGCTAGGTGAATACAGTTCATCGGATAATGATGTACTCGCAATGAAGATAGCGCTTTGGTTAAGTCAACTAAGTTAGGCGAAAAATACACCGTGAAAAAGGGAAAGATTGCCTAAGTGCTTCCAGATACACCTTGATTGCGGGAGGTCAATGGTTTATATACAGGATATGTGAGAGTAGCATACGTTCAGTTCAATTAAATGAACTGAATCTTAAATACCGAGTCGAAAGTCGGAGACGATGAGAAGGAGACTCTTCGGAGTTTTCTTAGCATCATGCTGATGAATGGGATTTTCCTGTTCATCAGTTTCCGCACTTGAGGGATTTTTCTTGTTTTATTGATTTCTAATGTACACTATCATCAGATTTACATAGGGCATTTTTCGCTAAGCATTTCACTCGGAGAATGAAATGACTTGGCTAAAATCACAAAAGCCTCTTACTCAGTTCTGGTCGCATGCACAATAGCGCATGTGATGAACCACATCTATACTGGAGCACTTGCTCCATTTCTACCAATCATTAGTGAGGAACTCGGTCTGTCATGGACAGAAGCCGGATTCATTACTAGTGCAGTGATTGTTACAATGACTGCAGCCCATCTATTGATAGGCTACCTTGGGGATAAAAAAGGATGGCGTGACATTTTCATCTCAGTCAGTGTTCTTGCAGCAGCTGTAGTCATGCTATTCGCGAGTTTTGCTACAAGCTTCCTCTACTTAATAGCAACTCAAATCGCAATGGGATTTGCAGTTTCTGGTTATCATCCTTCAGCGTTTCCTGCAATAACAGATGCATTCCCAAAAAGAGAACGAGCAAAAGCTGTTGGAATTCAAGCCATGGGCGGACTAATAGGGATGGCACTTATTCCAGTGGTTGGTGTTTGGCTGTTAGTTGTGATGGGAGGGTGGCGTGAATCACTTCAGATCCTCGCTGTTCTCGGAGTCATTGTATTCATTCCAAGTTTTTCATTGATGCGTCATTCAAATAGTCAGTTTAAGCAAAACGAGAATAACAATGAAAACACTGAAGGTGACGTTGATGGATGGACACGAAATTACTTCTTAGTTCTTATTCTAATGGGCTTAAGGGGAATACCATTCCGCAGCACAACACTGCTTATGCCGCTATACCTAGTGGATCAATATGGTTTTGAACCCATTTGGGCAGGTTCACTCACAAGCATTATGCTAGTATCGGGATTATTTGCAGAAATTATTTCCGCTCCACTATCAGACAGGACCGGCAAACGTGTTCCATTCATGATTCTCTCAGCGGGATTAGCAGGACCCATTCTTTTAATGCTCAACTTTTCCTTGGAAGTGATTCCATTAGTTCTCGTCTTGATGGCATTTGGATTCATTTACTTTTTAGGAGTTCCTCCAGCACAAGCATACCAAACTGAAGTCGCTCCGAAAAAGGCAAAGGGACTTGCATTTGGAATATTCTTCTCAATAGGTGCAATTCCAGGTGCGTTAGCTCCTTTCATCTTTGGGGTTCTTGCGGAAAACTATGGTCTTGAATCTTAATTATGTTCTTGGTTATCGTTTCAGTTCTAGCTACGATTGTTGCATTATTCCTAAAGGAAGTTCCCGAAACAGAAACTGTGACAGTCAGAGTTCCTGAATGATACGGATATCGCACCTTCAAAAGGTTCAATATAGTAATAGGAAATTGAGCGTAATACCAATGACCGACTATCACATTCACCCAAACTACTCAGGTGATGCGAAAGGCACTCTTGAAGAATTTTGTGAATCCGCAATTGAGAACAACATCAGAGAAATAGCTTTTACAACGCATGTAGATAGTGACCCTGCTACAAATGACTGCTGGGTTCTGGTAGAGGGAAAAAGGGTAGATGTGAAATCAAGTTACTGGTTGGAGCATTACGAATCATCGATACGAACGGTTGGCGATAAGTATAGCGACCGCGGATTGATAGTACGTCTGGGTGCTGAACTTGATCTCTATCCAGATGTAATGGAGAACCTTCCGGAAAAATTCATTTCTACTGAATTCGATATCGTTCTAGGTTCAGTACATCTGATTGACCACATGGCAATTTCTGCACAAAAAGAAGCACTCTCAATATTCAAGCATTACAGTGTTGAGGAAATTGGTGAAAAATACTTCGGGATTTTGTTAGAGAGCATAGAAGAATCCCCGGTAAACATACTTTCACATTTGGACATCTATCGTAGATATGGAGAGGGATATTACGGAGAAAGAATTGGGTCATTATGGGAACCTCATCTGAAAGAGCTATCATTGAAGATGAAAAAACATACAGTAGGATTTGAAATCAATACTTCTACATGGCGGAAGGATTTTGTTGACCCAATGCCCTCATTTCAACTCATATCGGCTCTTATTGAAAATGGTGTTGATATCATCACACTGGGGTCCGATGCACACAAACCTGAAGATGTGGGATCAGGAATCGATAGAGCACTTAGACTCCTTTCAGATAACGGATTTCCAGAGCCGTCGGGAATGAAAAAAGGAAAACCCATTTCGATATCAATTTAATTTCAATTCAAGTAGGCATGTCTTTGATAGGCCTTATCATTCAATTACTGACACTCATATGGACAGCAGGTGTGGAAGCTGCGTTGAGTTTCCTCATTCTCGCATCTCAATCAATGGGTTGGATTGGCGTATTTCTTACAATATTCGGAAGACGAATGATATAGGAACGTACATTTCAAAAAGCTTATCCTACAATATATAGAAGATAATCAAATGCCAACAGAAACGAAAGAGCTTCTTCAGGAAGCCATTCAAACAATTGGAGAAGGAAAACTCAAAGAAGCTGTTTCAATTCTGGAGGAATTAACACAGAAAGCTCCTGAGATGATTGAGGCATGGTACAATTATGGGTACGTGCTTATGGAGCTTGGGCGTGAAGAGGATGCGATAAAGGCATTCGATGAAGCCTTAGCCATTGATAACATGATTTTTGATATCTGGTTCAATAAAGCAAATGCACTTTATAGCATCGCAGGGTTCGAAGAAGCTAAGAAGTGTTATGCACGTGCTTTGGAAATCAATGAGGATGATGCTGAAGCTTGGAATAATCTCGGAAATTGTCTGTCGAGATTGACTGAGGGCCAAAAAGCTATTGAGGCTTATACTCGCGCGGTAGTGCTAAAACCAGATTATGCAGAAGCATTTTACAACAAAGCCAACGCCCATTTTATTGAAGAGGAGGATGACCGAGCGATTGCCTATGCAGAAATGGCAATGGAGCTTAATCCAGACCTTGAGGAAAAGGTCAAACATTGGATCCATGTTTCCCGAGATCGAATGAAATCTGCACGAGATGAAATCAAGCATCGGGAAAAGCAGAAGATATTGGGTCGACTTGTGAATGAAGATAATCAATAATATTGGACTACTCGATTCATAATAACTAAAAGCCCCAACTAGTTGAACAATTCGGTGGAAAAAGTGTCTGCAGGCGGAAAAAGTCAAAAAATCAAATACGTAGGGATAGCAGGAGCTATGTCCTTAGTTTTCGGACTAGCCTTGGCATGGCTTGTAGGCAACGGGTACCTACCATTCTTAGCAGACTTGGGTATTGGTGCTGCACAAATAGTAACCGGTGCTATGTTGTTGTGGACAATTCTTACTTGTTGTACCGCTGCATTATACATTGGAGCATTCACGTCACGTATTCCAGAATATGGTGAACAGGAGATACTTTTCAAAGCTGGCAAGTCAGAATTTGATGTTGGCGAATGGGAAGAAGCTTTGAACATATTTAAAGTGCTGATGGGACCAGAAATGAATCACAAGAGAGCGCTGTACTATGGTGCACGTTGCGCCAGTGAACTTGATGATACTGAAAGCACCAAGGTATTTTGCAAGTACTATCTTAAGATGCAACCTCGGGATAAAGAAGTCTGGGAGATGCTCGCTAGGGCGCATAAATCACTATTCGAGTACGAGCAAGCAGAGGATGCTTTAGAACAAGCAAGCAAGCTTTAGCCACAGCACACGTCTGTTTACGCGATTCATAGAACTTATTTGAAGAGACGTCAAATAGAAAATATGTCGCGTGATAAGGAGCTTGTAATTAGGATTGAGAATCTGACTGCATATCATACCTCAAAAGATGGTCTTCTTAAAGCCGTTAATGGTGTTTCATTCGAAATCCACTCAGGCGAAATTGTCGGGCTTCTTGGTGAATCTGGAGCTGGAAAGACATCTGTCGCTTTGTCAATTCTAGGGATGTTTGAGCAACTATCTCGATATTATGCTTCTTCTGCTGCCAATGCAGAAAATAAACAGCTTTGGGCTCAAAAAGACAAAGCCAGAAAGAAAGGGATGACTTCAGCAGAAATGGGAATCGAATTACCAGGTGTTGAAGGTCATGTGTGGTATCAGGATATGGATCTACTCACTCTGAAAGATGCTGATATCAGAACGATTAGGGGTGGGAAGATAACGTATGTACCACAAGGCACTTCCAAATCTCTGAATCCCACCAAGTCTATCGAGTCCCAAACTCTTGAATCACTTTGGGCGCATATCAGGGATACGGATACACCCGAAAATGAAGTTATTACGAGAATGCTAGAGGTGCTTAATCTTGTAGAACTTGGGGATATGGAACAACGAAGGTTCATGTTACCACCGGATTTCAGTAGTGGTGAAGATCAACGTGTACTTCTTGCAATGGCATTGATAACAAAACCCGATTTATTGATTGCGGATGAACCCACCACTGCGCTAGATGCAGCAGTACGCTATAAGATTCTAGAAGCAATGGAACTTTCAAGAAAGGAACTCGGACTCGCTGTACTTATGATTAGCAACGATGCTGGATTGATTTCTGAAACCTGCGATTTTGTTGGAGTTATGTCAGCGGGAAGAATTATGGAATTCGCAGATGTAGCTACGATTATGAATTCACCTCGGCATCCATTCACTCAAGCATTTATGTTAAGCAATCCCAATATGCAAATGATGCGTAAATTGCGTGAAGAAGGCAAGAAACTTCATACGTTACCCGGAAACCCTCCGAGCGCTCTAAACCTACCTTCTGGGTGTCCATTTCATCCACGTTGTGAATACGCGGATAATAAATGCAATGAAGAAGTACCAGAATATAGAGAGATTGGAGAAAGACACTGGATATTCTGTCATCATGCTGAGGAAATACCCGAGTTCTAATGAAAGATGCAAAATGATGATGACCCGTCAGAGTGCGGTTCAAAAGGAATAAAGGGTACTACCTCCTTGGACGATTGAGGATACCTGTTTTGACGGATAATGTACCGGGATGCAAAGTAGACATGGCCAAAGATGCAATCCATCTCAGCAACGGTCTGGTCACGGTTTCATACAATACACTACTCGGAACTATCACGTTAGTTTCAGAGAAGGATAAGAGAATTATTTTCTCAAGAGGGTATGTACTCGTTCATACAGAAAAGCAGGTTCTGGACTCCAGAAAGATGGTGTATCGTGCATTTAGTGGGATTGATTTTCAAGAGAATTCAGTGAATGGCAAAGCAATAATCCTCAGAGTTCAAGATGTTGATAATCAATATGAGATGAACATCAAAATTGCGATACTAGAGGGATTGATGGGTTTTACTATATTGATTCAATTCAAGAACAAATCAGATGAATTACAGATATCGTCGATAGATAATCTAGTAATTGATGTAAATGATGCATCAAGTGTAAGTACGGGATGGGATGGCCAGCATCTACGATTCTTCAAAAACGGATTCCATTCATGGAGCTTAAGTCAAGCGATTCCTATTGAGGAAGGTGAGAACACTAGCCACTTCTTTTCGGTGCTTAACAACTTGGAGTCGGGTCATGCATATGTTCTTGGATTTATTACATTAGCAGACCAATTCACAGAGATTTCAGCGTTCGGGAGAGAAAATGAAGATAACAAACTTGCACAAATTGTAGCAACGTGTAGGACTGATAATATTCCAATCACTGAGAAAGATATGCTTGTATCTGAAGAGCTAATGTTCATCGCCAGTGATGATCCATTAAGCAGTCTTGGCTTGTTCTTTGATTTTGTCAAGGATGAATGGTGTATATCGTGAAGACACACTGGTTGGTTGGGGTTCGTGGTATCACTACTACACGCAATGTGATGAAAATGAAATTCGCCTCAATTCAGATTTCTTCAGGACACAACGCCCAACTGAGGTTGAATGGATTGGGATAGACGATGGGTATCAAAAAACGGTGGGAGACTGGGAGGAGAATTCTCGTTTTGGAGGTGGGCTCAAATCGTTGGTAAAGGAAATCCACGAGCGTAAAATGCGAGCAGGGATATGGATTGCACCATTCATCGCATCAGAAAGGTCAGAAGTCTTTAAGGATAAACCAGAGTGGTTCCTCAGGGATGATGATAACAAACCAATTGTTGTAGGTCAAAATCCACTGTGGTTAGGGAATTATTACGCATTCGACTTAACTAACATGCGAGTTATTGAACACATTAAACATATATTCAAGAAGTTTAGAGAATGTGGTTTTGAATATTACAAGATAGACTTCCTGCACCACGTATCTGTGGAAGGTTTCCGGCAGGACATGAAGATTACGAGGGCCCAATCATATAGAATGGGTTTGGAGGCAATTCGCGAAATAGTTGGGGATGGATTGATTCTAGGAAGTGGAGCGATTTTAGGCCCCAGTGTGGGAATCATTGATGTTATGAGAGTTGGAACGGATATAGCCCCGACCTGGAAATATGAGTGGGGTGGAGGAGTATACGAGAGTTCAATCAACACAATGAACAGAGCTATAATGCATAATAGATTGTGGGCGAACAATCCAGATTGTGTTCTTGTGCGTCAAGCGGATAATGAAATAAATATCGAGGAAGTGAAGCTGTGGTTGAATATTGTTGCTCTAAGTGGAGGTCCGGTTTTTCTAGGGGATAGAATGATGGACCTTTCAGAGGAGCGATTAGATTTGCTAGACAAGATAATTCCACCATTCGGTGAAAGTGGTATTGCTCTAGATTCACTTGAAAAAACTGAACCAAGCATCTTTGCGCTTCATATCAGAACAGGGATTGGAACTTGGTTAGTAGCAGCTCTGGTTAATCTTACTGAAGAGCCGTTGGATATTTCCTTCTCGCTGAGCAGATTTGGCTTCGAGGATGATGATATGTTCCATGTGTTCGATTTCTGGAATCAAGAATATCATGGCGTCACAGAAAAAGAAGTCAATGTGTTTGGATTGAAACCTCATTCATCAAAACTTCTTCTTGTACGTCCCCAAATCATTGAGCCTACTGTCCTTAGTACGAGTATACATTTCACACAAGGCGCTAAGGAACTAAGCGATTTGATTTGGAACCACACTACAGGAGAATTAACTGTGAAGATGACCAAGGATGTTAGAAAGCCTGAATCACTCTTCTTTGTTTTCGGAGAGGATTGGATTCCAGTTCACGCATATGTGGATGAAGAAAAAGTTACTCTTGAACAAATAGCCCCAGAGGTAGTGGCAGTAAAACACAAGTTCACAAAAGGGAATATTGTCAAAATCAAATTCAGACAATGATTATTCAGAACTAGTTACTTAACTGAATTTTTCAGCACACCTATTCCTTCTATGAAAAGTTCAACTTCATCACCAGAGGTAAGGTATTCGGGAGGACTTCTAGCGAATCCGACACCAGAAGGAGTTCCTGTTGAAATCACATCGCCGGGATAAAGTGTGAATGACTTGGAGATGTAAGAGATAATCTGCGGAACCGCAAATAGCAGGTTGGATGTGTTAGAGTCCTGTTTTAGTTCCCCATTGACTTTTGTTGACATTGCTAGACCTGATCCATCTTTCAGTTCGTCTGTAGTTACGATACAGGGGCCCATTGGACAGAATGTGTCAATTGATTTTGCTCTGAGCCACTGGACATCTTGTTTCTGAAGGTCTCTTGCAGTTACATCGTTGATGATAGTATACCCTGCAACATAATCAAGTGCTTTATTTTCAGATACATCCTTGCAGCTCTTTCCTATAACGACACCTAATTCTATCTCCCAATCAATTTTCTTGCTAACGGATAGCAGTATAATTTCTTGATTAGGGCCAATAACTGAAGATGAGAATTTCGCAAATATTAACGGGAACTCAGGAACTTCCTTACCTGTTTCTTCAATATGATCCCTGTAATTCAATCCAAGAGCGATAATCTTCCCCGGACAATCAAGTGGGGCTTTTATTTCAATCTTAGACTTTTCGTAAGTCATTGGACGTTCACTCTCAGGTGTGTTGTTGAAAGTGTCAAAAATCTGTGATACGACTTCAATCCCAGATTCCCATTTCAAAAGGTCAATCATTGTATTGGGGAATGAGGTTCCATGAATGTGATAGGTGCGGCCAAATCGGGAGGCAGCTTCAGGTATATCAAGGATTCCGGAATTAATTTCAAGACCTATGGAGGGTACACCCAATCGTGTATATGTTACAAGCCGCATGGGTTTACATTACATCCGGTTCATTTATGACTTTAGTCTATGTACATCAGGAGTATTTTAAGCAAAGTTGTCTTTCCTGCACCATTGGGACCGACAAATCCGAATATACCCGGTTTTACAGATATACTCACATCGATCAGGGCATCCACATCCCCAAAGGATTTTGAAATATTGGAAGTTGAGATAACATGTTCATTTGACACTACTTTGGAAGAAATCCATGATTATATAGATACTAACTAAGAGCCCATCAGATGTATTGCATTATCAATAATTGCAGGATAAATTGAAGCCATTGTAGTCAGCTGCAAAATGATACCTATTGGAACCTGTCTGTTTTCAAACCAATTCATCAATACATCGAAAACATCGGATACTATCTCGGGTGTTAGTTCAGAGTTGTCAATTGAATTTCTGAATTGAGTTTATACTTATCAATGCTGATAATTGGACCTGAGCTCGTTCTCTCGCCCTTTGGTGTGATTCTGACTCTAGTAGGTTTCGTGTTTTTTGTCATAGCAATTTGTTTGTACACAAAAACAATGCGCGATTCCTAATTGAAATAGTCAAATACTCTGTGAAAGCACGATACCTTTTTACAGATTCCATCAGATTGAGGGTATCACATATCATCATCAATAAACTGAGGTCTGATCTATGAGGAGTAAACACTACGGTATTACCGGTCTCTTCGTGGTACTGGTTATGATAGGAATTGTTCTTTTACTTCCATCTGACTCTATAGCTAATGACCTAGATAATCCCTTACTATATTCAAGATTACTTGACAGTCCTCTACGTGATGAAGGAGTATCCATTGTTACCGATGGTATGGGATACATTTACATTCTTGGAAAAACCGATTCTCAAGATTTTCCAATGATGAATTCACTAGATTCATCGTTCAATGGTGAAACAGACTGTTTTCTTACAAAACTTGATTCTTCGAACAATGAGATTGTTTTTTCAACGTTCATAGGAGGTTCAGGACTTGATTTGCCTACAGAAATGATTCTCGGACCTACTGGAGATATATTTATTGCAGGTCGAACAACATCCACTGATTTTCCATCCACTCAATCTAGCGAAAATGTTTCTTCTATCAATTTCAATTCCTTTGTTATGAGATTGGATCAGGAAGCACAGACAATCAAGTACTCTCTTTTATTTGGAGGATCAAATGATGACATTTGCCATTCAATCGCAATAGGCTCAGATGGTCATATAATATCCATTGGTGGTACATCGTCGAATGATTTTCCTATTCTAAATGGTTTCAATACAACTTTTGGCGGGGAGGAAGATGGATTCATAATTGAGCTAAACCGAACAGGATCCATAGTCTTTAGTTCATATTTCTCTGGAAGCAGGAGTGAGGATGTCCATTCGCTGGTTCTGGATGAATCTGGTGAACTATACTTAGTTGGAAGCACGAATTCTGATGACTTTCTTGGTAAGAATCTAGCTAACGATGGACATGACTGTTTTATAGTTGAATATAACAGGTCTGCTAAGGATATTGAAGATTTTTTAATGGTGGGAGGAGATGGATTCGACATTCCTGTAGAAGTTCAACTTTCCTACAATGGAATGATATACGTAGTAGGTAGAACTAGTTCCATGAATTTTCCTTTGATTAATCCTCTAATCTCCTCCGCACCAGGGGGTGGGAGAGATTTATTCTTACTTCAAATATCTGAAACGGATTTCTCGATGGAATATTCCACATACATAGGGTCAGAAGATTATGATGATGTTTCAGGAATGTGCATTGACGAATCTGGTTCTGTTATCATTGCGGGTCATACTCAATCAAGTAACTTTCCTATAGAAGATGCATTTATTGAAACACATCAGGGAGGTCTTTGGGATGGGTTCGTGGTCAAAATGGATACTGTTGGTAATTCCTTGGAATTCTCAACCTATATTGGAGGTTCCAATGTTGATATGATTTCAGATATCACCTTGGATGATAATGGGACTGTTCTCATAACAGGGCATACTGATTCCTCTAATTTCCCATTCAAACCTTCAACAGCTGAACCAAGAGCGATAGGCTGTTTTGTAGTAAATCTACAAGATATGACAGATTCCGATAATGATAATCTTTCAGACCAATATGAAGACGTCGACGGAACTAACAGTCGATTGGTGGATAGTGATGGAGATTCTTTTCCTGATGAATGGGAACTAAGAAATGGATATGATCCAAATTCGCAACAAACAGATATCAGAGAATATATGATGTATTACTCCTTATTCATCGGATCGTGTTTATCGGTAATTGGTCTGTTTTCTATAGTATTTCTAAACAAATCATTTCTTTCATCTGTGTTGTACCCGCTATGGACTATGAATTACCATTGGCGGAGTCGAATAATGGGCACCTTGACCGCAATTTCGTTTTTTATTATACCAATTGGCTTGCGATTTAGGGTTTTAGAAGGAAACTTATCAGTTTGGCTAGATTTTATCCTTCCTATAATTCTAGAGTCTGGCAATGAAGGTTGGATGGTATTGATGCCCTATTCTCTGCTAGGTGTATTTTTACCGATTTTCATGGGTCTTGTTTTCCTTCTCATCTGGCAAATTAAGGAATCAGTAAGCAATCAAACACGACAATCATTGTTTCTTCGATGTTTAGGATTATTCGCAATTCTCGATATTTTTGTCTTCTTTCCCAGCATGGGATTTGGTAGAGGTATCATACCTTTGCCAATTTCATTCATCATCGGGATTGTTTTTTACTATTGGTCAATTCCTGTTGAATCCGATGATGTGTTTGAAAATCATGAAACTCAATATAGTATTAATTAATATTGAAGTTCATCACAATGTTAGGTCAGGTCATACATCTTGTGACCAATAGGAGGACTCTAAATGAAAAAGGAATCTACACCTTATATTGGAAAACTTCTTTTTGTTTCATTCATTGCTGTCACATTGTTACTGGCTGCAACGCCAGTTTCTGGAAATATCCAGAAGATACTCGAAAACAGCGGAATGAGAAAGCCACACGCATAGAATTCGCACTCCACAAGGTAGTGCCTCAGAGATGGACATTTGTCATAGGAACCGTCGTAGTGACCACAGGAGTTTTTGTTCTTGTGATTGCGCGGTTTCGAATGAATTTATTCTTAAATGAATGTGTGAATAATCACACGAGAAATGTCTTGAACCTGATATGTATTTAGGAATAGTAGGAGTTTGCTTGGTTGGTCGATTCAGAAAACGTCAAATGGTATCTTACATTATTTCTTTTGCTAACAGGCATTTACCTTCATTCTCACTCTGAAATCCCAACAAAACAAGCAACCGAGTCACCCGATCCATATTTCAATGATCCAATACTCACTTCTGAAACTCAGAATTATACCTCTCATGCTCCAATATTAGTGATAAGTGATGATAATTTCACACAGAATGGATTTTCAGGAGATGGTACGCTGCAATCGCCCTATACAATAGAGTACCTAAACATAACAGTTGAATTCGATTCGGATGTTGCAATCAGAATCAGCAATGTCACAAAGCATTTCATCATAAGCAACTGTTTCGTTTCCACCCTTGCATTTAGCTACCCCGGTCTTATTGTAATTGAGAATGCCTCCAATTGGAAGATTGAACAC
>Ga0114923_10001058_pt1 | contig 19474 bp, 18 predicted proteins | sample SumtaG_FD_89578 | JGI IMG/M metagenome (GOLD analysis project Ga0114923, IMG submission 89578) | Deep subsurface microbial communities from Indian Ocean to uncover new lineages of life (NeLLi) - Sumatra_00157 metaG | ecosystem: Environmental > Aquatic > Marine > Oceanic > Sediment | place: near...
CGCTTTCACGACAATGGGACAACCGGCGGCCAATGCAGAGACAGTGTCTCCTCCCGCTACGGAAAAGGCCAGGGGAAAATTACCGGCCCCGAAGATCCCCACCGGCCCCAAAGGTATATGCACCTGGCGAGTATCGGTTTTAGGCCGGGGTTTTCGATCCGGGAGGGCCGTATCGATGCAGGCATCGACCCAGGAGCCTTCCCGTAAGACGTCGGCAAACAACTTCAATTGATTAACCGTTCGTTCCCGTTCGCCTGTCAACCGGGCTTCGGGTAACGCGGTCTCTTCCATGCAGCGTTGAATAAGAGAATCACCCAGGGCTAAAATTTCATCGGCGATTTGTTCCAGGAAAGCGGCTTTTTGGGCCGGTGTTTTCCGGCGGTAAATCCAAAAAGCTTGCTGTGCCAGGCCAAAGGCCCGGTCCACTTCACCGGCAGTTGCCTCATAATAAAGGGGCTCTAAGGGTTTACTTTCAGCGGGATTCACAGCATTAAAGGTTTTTGAACTTTCTTTTGAAAATGTCGAACCGATGAGTTGTTCTCCTGTCAGTTTCATTCATCCTCCTTTTTCCGGTTTTTTAACCAGTATACTGGTTTGGGGGCAGAAGAAAACCAATTTGTTTTCTTCGATCTGCCGGTATCGCGTCAATTTCCACTCATCCAGTACACTGTCGCTGAGTCTGTTGGATACAGGGATCTTGGGATTCTTATTGGCGTTATAGAAAAAATTAACTACCATCTTCATGATCTCTGTTTCTTCCCTTGTAAAACCACCGGTTTTTGGGTACAGCAGCCAGTCGGTGCATTCAAAGTGGATAATTTCAAATCCAAACTGAGCAAACTTTGTGTAAAGTTTTGCACCGCACCGGCTGTCGCCGCATACTTTCCCTGTATAGACTTGATTTTCAATGGAAAAGGCATCGAAATTGGCGGTGATTTGCCGATCCACAATATCATCGAAAGGGGGGACAAAGAAGGTGGGAGACATATAGTTGTGAGGAAAATACAAATAGCCACCGGGTTTGCAGTACTGTTTTAATACGGGAATGGCATCATCCATAGAACTGTGCTCCAGCAGTGCCTGCGCAGTGACCAGGTCAAAATCATCGGGTATTTTGCCCTGGTCGGAACCATACAGGTTATGCTCCAGGAACGTTATGCGCTTATCCCCCGAATAACATTCCGAAGCTTCTTCCAGCAGCCTGGGATTAATATCGAAGGCAATCAATTCATCAAAATCGATCAGTGTTTTCAATACATCGATGAATACACCGGACCCGGTAGCACATTCCAGGACTTTTTTAAAAAATTTGCGCTGGGACAACCACTGGTGGATGAACTTGCTGTAGGCCGGTGCATCCAGTATGATCGACTTTAAATGAAGCCAGCGAACTTCTTGATAAAATGCTTCCATATCTTTTTTCATTTTTTACCTATTCTTATCATATATACGTTTAGATTAATACCATATTAAAAAAAAAATCTCAATACCCGGGGCTAACGGTTGACTTTTTTGGTAAAATCAGGCATAGTTGGCTCATGAAAAATAAAACCATTTCCTCCATCGTTTGTTTAACCCTTTTTGGTATAACGTTGATTGTTTTTTCGCTGTCCTTTTTCCAATGCTCCGGGAAAAGCGAAGAGGATTCGATCCGGGAAGCTGTCGACGATATTGGGGACTATGCTGAAAAGAGAGATATCGAAGGTGTTTTACTTTTTCTCTCGGATGACTACACCGACGATGAGGAAAGAACCATTGAAGATATCGAGGAACTTTTGGACGAATATTTTCAAAGGTACCGGGGTATTGCGGTCAATATCCTGGGCACAAAGATCTTATCGGTAACGGTACCGGAAGCTGAGATAGAGACAGAGATCGCCCTCTCCAGCGGTGCGGCAAAAATTTTTCGGAAAGCGGTTCGTTATTCCGGACAGTTCTACCGGTTCAGACTAAAGCTGGTTAAAGAAGCAAAGATATGGAAAGTTAAAAGGGCCGGTTGGGAATATATCACCCTGGATGAACTCTTCCCGGAATCGTTCAAAATACTCAAAAAAGTCTTCCCCAATGCCATTTAACTGGTTTTGTTTGTAATTTGGAATTTGTATTTTGTAATTTTTTTCCCTCCTGCCCCTTGTAATTTTATCAAAATTATGTCATAACAATAGCTTAAGTTTAATAACTAATTATTTAAAAGCAGAAAGGAGGTAAATATGGCAGACGAAGTCATTGATTTGCAAGCACTGCAAAAAAAATTGAGTCCAAAGATGATTGTGGGCATTATCGTGGTTATACTAATCATCATCGCTTTGTTCTCCAGTTTTTATATGGTAGACCAGAAGGAACAAGCGGTGGTTTTACTGTTTGGTAAATACGACAGGACCACAGGCCCGGGGTTACATTTCAAACTCCCCTTTGGAATCGAAAAAAACTACAATGTGCCCACCGGGCGAAAGTTGACGGAGGAGTTTGGCTTTCGCACCAAAGAGGCCGGAGTGGTCACCACCTATTCACGGGGAAACTATGCGCAAGAGTCTTACATGCTGAGCGGCGACCTGAACATCGCGGAAGTAACATGGACCATTCGCTACCGGATCATGGACCCTTTCGCCTGGTTGTTTAACGTGGAAGATCAGCGCAAAACCATCCGCGACATCTCGCAGTCGGTGATTAACATGCTGGTGGGTGACCTGGCGGTTTTCGATGTGGTCACCACGGAACGATCCCGCATTGAAACAGATGGAATCAAGTCGATGAATAAATTCTTTAAACTGTATGGACTGGGTATCGATGTGTCGGAAGTGAAACTGCAAAAGACCATGTATCCAAAGGGGGCGGTGCAGGATGCCTTCGAGGATGTGAACAAGTCCATCCAGGACCGGGTGCGCTTGATTAACGAGGGAAAAGAGGCATACAACCGGGAAATACCGAGGGCCAGCGGTGAAGCCCAGAAAACCATCCAGGCCGCCGAAGGGTATGCCGTTGAAAAAGTCAACAAAGCCAAAGGTGATATCGCCCGTTTCCTGGCTGTGATGGGGGAATACAAAAAGAATCCCAAACTCACCCGCACACGCCTTTATTATGAGATGTTTGAAGATGTATTTGGAAAAACCGGCAATGTTGAAATCATCGATAAAAAACTGAAAAATTTTATCCCCTTTAAATCACTGGGCCAAACAAAAAAAGGAGATGACCAATGAAACGTTTTAAAATGATTGCAATAGTTGTGGCGATTCTGATTGTTATCGTCTTGTTAGTCGGGCCCTATTTCATCGTGGAAGAAGGTGAACAGGCAGTGGTCGTCCGTTTCGGGAAAATCATCAGGACCGAATCCACCACCGGCTTGAAGTTTAAGGTTCCGCTGATGGACAAAGTGCGCTATTACACCAAAAAGATCATGCCCTGGGACGGAGACGCACAGTTGTATCCCACGGAAGAGAACCAATACATCTGGGTGGATATCACGGCCCGGTGGAAAATCATAGCACCTAAACGCTTCTATGAACGGCTGGGCGAGATCGGCCAGGCCCATCAATGGTTGGACCAGGTGATCAATTCCAGTGCCAGGGACGTAATCGCCTCGGCCCTCCTCCGGGAAGCGGTTCGCAACTCCAATCTCATTAATCAAATCGAACGAAAAGATGTTTACCGCTCCCAAACCGGCCCGATGACAGAGGGGGAAACGGCATCAAATGTCAGTACCTTTACAAAAGTCACCTACGAGCTAATTCCGAAAGACAGCGGCCGTGAGAAGCTGTCGGAAGAAATGCTGGGCAAGGCCAATGAAGAAGCCCCTGAATACGGCGTGGAACTGATCGATATCATTATCCGCCAGATCAAGTATTCCGACGATATTACCCAGAATGTGTACCGGCAAATGATTAAAGAGAGAAACCAGATTGCCCAGGCCTTCCGGTCCGACGGTGAAGGTGAAAAAGCCAAATGGCTGGGTAAAATGGAAAAAGAACTGCGGGAAATCCGTTCAGGGGCTGAAAGAACGGCCAAAGAGACCAAAGCCAAAGCCGATGGGGAAGCCCTGAATATCCGCAACAAAGCCTACAGCCAGAGTGCTGAATTTGCCGAATTCTGGATGGCACTGGTGCAGTACCAAAAACTCCTGCCCAACATGAAAAAAATCTTTACCACAGATTTTGAATTCTTTAAATTCATGTACAAGAAATCAGGAAAATAGAAGTTAAAAGGTTGAGGTTGAGGTTGAGAACACCCCCCCGGGCTGCTTTCCTCCTCAACCTTAACCTTCTTTAGATTTATTAAATTACCTTTTTTAGTTTTTCGATAAAAAAGTCATTATCTTCTGCAAAGCCGACTGTAACTCTCATGCCTTCGGGAACCCCAAAGGCATGAAGCGGCCGGATAATAACGCCTTGTTCCAATAATCGCTGATTCAATACAGTGGTATCGGTTTGGGGAAAGAAGAGCAAAAAGTTGGTTTCCGAGGGAATGACCCTCAGCCCCAGTTGCTGCAATCGATGCAATAATTTTTCCTTGTTCTTTGAGTTGAGCCTCAGAGACTGATGAACAAAATCTTCATTGGCAAGAGAAGCCATTGCCGCGGCCTGGGCAATTCGGCTGACATTAAACGGTGCTTTTACCCGGTTTAAATAGGAAATGATTTCCCGGTTGGCTATGCCGCAGCCAACTCGTAAACCGGCCAACGAATATATCTTTGAAAAAGTCCGTAATACAATGATATTTTCCCGGTTCAGCGCCTCTTCAATCCCGTCGGCATAATTATCCGGGCTGCCCACATACTCGTGGTACGCATTATCAAGCACGATAATCTTATCTTCCGGTACTTTCTCGATAAAATCGATCATTTCCTGTTTGGGAAGCATCGTGCCGGTAGGGTTATTGGGATTGGCAATGAATATAATCTTTATTTGATCGTCTATCAACCGGTACAGTGCATCCAGGTCGATAATATAATCATCTCCCATGGGTGCCTCGACAAATGCCGCATTCCCACCCATTTCCACCGCTGCAACTTTGTACATCAAAAAGGTTTTTTCAGAGGTTAGAACCTTTTGCCCGGGCATTAAAAAAGCATTGACAATCATGCGGATGATTTCAACGGAACCGGCCCCCACAATCACATTCTCCGCATCGATACCGTTGTATTCGGCGATTCGATGCCCCAGGTAATAACTGTCGGAATCCGGGTAAAGATTAATATGGAAAATTTCCTTAGAAATAGCATCAGCAACTGTTTTAGGAACCGGGAAGGGGTTCTCGTTAGAGGCCAGCTTAACCACTTTTTCAAGGTTATACTTCCGTTGAATTTCTTCGATGGGGCTCCCCGGCTTATAGGGAGTCAAATCACGCACATTGGGATTAATCGTAATTTTCATCATTCTATTTCCTTTTTTTTCATATTCTTTCACGAAGCTTTTGACATTACCCGATTATCTATTTGAAAAGGGAGGGCTGTTCTTTTTCCTCGAACATTTCAGTTAACTCTTCCAGTGAGGGCAATTCCGAAAGGTCATTTAACCCGAAATAGAGCAAAAATTCCTTGGTGGTGGAATAAAGGGCCGGTAGGCCGGGGACTTTTTTGCGGCCGGTTATTTTTATCATTTTTTTTTGCAGCAGATTTTTGACCGGACCGATGGAATTGACGCCCCGCAAATCCGAGATTTCGGCAATAGTAACCGGCTGCCGGTAGGAAACGATTGCCAGGGTTTCCAGGGAGGGTATTGTTAACCGGGAGGTATTTTTTATGGTGAAAAAATCGTTTAAGAACGGATGCATTTCCGGCTTTGTGGCCAATTGCAGCCCGCCCCCGGTTCTCTTTAAAAAAATCCCCTTGTCCCCTTTATTATACTCTTCATCCATTTTGGATATAAGTTTTTCGAAATCCGATACATTGGTGAGCATCAGGTAGTTCATTAATTTTTCAGGCTCTACCGGTACTTTGGATACAAAGAGAATGGATTCGATAAGGGCCATTTGAGACGCTTCATTTTTAAGATCAAATTCTTTTCCCGATGTTTCGTCAGTCATTGTCATTCGTTATTGAACAGGCTCCCCTTCGCTGGTTTTCCATAATGAGATAGCAGCGAACAACTGCTTTTGCACCCCAATTAGTACTCGCTGTTTTATCATTTCCAATATGGTAAAAAAGCTGACTAAAACTTCCTGGATTGTGCCCAGTGTTTCAATGTATCGACTAAAATTCAAATAACCGTCGGATTCCATAAGCCCTATAATTTCGTCCCATTTTTTTTCAATGGAATACTCCCTGGCGTCAATATAGAGAAAATCGTCCCTCTCTTTTTTCTTGACTATATTAAGAAAAACTTCAGCCAGTTGGAAAGCGGAAATTTCCTCGAGTTTAAACTCTTTGTTTTCAAAATTTTCAAATACTTCTTCCCGTTTCCACAATAACAACTCCTCTGATTCCATATCCTTCAGCATCATGGAAATTTTTTGAATTTTATCGTATTCGATTAAGGTGTGAACCAGTTTCTGTTCCGGGGACTCTTCGTCCAACACTTCGGGTTTGGGCAGCAAGGACCGGGATTTTATATAGATTAAGGTAGAGGCGGTCATTAAAAAATCACCCTCCCGTGCCGGGTTGATCTGACTCTTATCTTCAAGATGGTAAAGATATTCAGAAGTTATTTCCGATATTTTAATATCCAGTATGTCCATCTTATTTTTCCTGATCAGGTGCAGCAGCAGATCGAGGGGACCCTCAAAGGTTTCCGTATGAACGTTGTATATTTCAGGTTCCATAATTGCACCATCAGCAGTCAACGGTCAAATTTTGACCAATTCCCTGACTTCCTCCAGGGTTTGTTTTGCTTTTTCCCGGGCTATTTTAATGCCCGTTTCCAGGATATCACCGGTATCCACGGCCTGGTATTTTTCCCGCCTCTCCCGGAAAGGATCGAGCATGTTGTTGACGTTTTTAATAAGAATTTTTTTACAGTCGAGGCAGCCGATACTAGCTGTTGTACAGCCTTTTACAATCTCTACCCGTTCCTCTTCCAGGGAGAAAGACTCATGAAAAGCGAACACCGGGCAATCTCCCGGTACACCCGGATCAGTGCGTCTTTTTCTCCGGGTATCGGTTAGCATGGGGCGGATTTTTTTATCCACTGTCTCTGCACTGTCTGAAAGAAAGACGGAATTGTCATAACTCTTGCTCATCTTTCGACCATCCAGTCCGGGAAGTTTTGGGGTGGGAGTCAGCAGTTCTTTAGGTTCGGTGAAATAGTCGCCGTAAAGAAAATTGAAGCGCCGCACGATCTCCCGGGCCAGTTCAATATGGTGCACCTGGTCTTCCCCCACAGGCACAAAATCTCCCCTGACTATAATAATGTCAACGGTTTGCAGCAGTGGATAGCCCAGGAAACCGATGGTGTTGATATCCCTGTCTTTCAGTTGCTGCTGTTGTTCTTTAAAAGTGGGCACCCGTTCCAGCCATCCCAGTGGAGTCAGCATGGAAAGAAGCACGTACAATTCGGCGATCTCTTTAACCGCCGATTGCACAAACACCACGCTTTTTTCCGGATCGATGCCTGCGCTCAACCAATCCAGCAGGACATTTCTTATATTTGCTTTTATCTCTTCGGGTTCCTGGTAATCGGTGGTAAGGGCATGCCAGTCGACGATTGAATAATGGCAGTGGTATTTGTCCTGTAATTCTATCCAGTTTTTCAAAGCCCCTACCCAGTGCCCCAGGTGGAGTTGTCCCGTGGGTCTCATTCCGCTCATGACAACTTTTTTTCCCTTTTCCATTTTTTATTTTTATCCTCGAAGTATATTTAGTACGAATGATATGATGGGGTTGGCGATGACATCGAGGGCACCGAAATAGATAATCCCGATCAATATGATAAAACCGAAAGGTTTTATTTTTTGATAATGATACAATGCCTCTCCCTTGAGCATTCCTTCTAAGATTCCGCTGCCGTCCAGGGGAGGCACGGGAATCAAGTTAAAGATGGCAAGGAAGATATTTATGACGATAAAGAAGAAAAAAATGTACAATAAAACCTGTATACCGGTTCCACTAACTCCGCTGAAAACTCCCAGGTTTCTCAATATCACGAAAACAATAATTCCTCCAACAGCAGCGATAATATTGGAACCGGGTCCTGCGGCAGAAATGAACATGCCGTCTTTCCGGGGATTGCGTAGGTTATAGGGGTTTACCATTACCGGTTTGGCCCATCCAAACACCGGCGCACCCATAATAGCCAGCAAGATAGGAAATATGATGGTTCCAATAGGATCGATATGGGGAATGGGATTCAACGTGATCCGTCCCTGGTTTTTGGCCGTAGGATCGCCAAATTTATTGGCCATCCACGCATGAGCAGACTCATGCAGCGATATGGCAAAGAGTACAACTCCAAACTGGATAATAATATATAATATTTTTTGCATAGTTAAAAATAACACAAATATCGGTATCAGTCAACTATATTTATGCCTCCGGGTACGCGGCGCGTACTCCCTATATGCGGAGTGGCATTTGTACGATGCTTCAACTATTTGTTCCCATCGATACCATTTTACTTTCCAGTTAAAAGTTTTGTGGGGGTCCAGGGGGTGGTTTTACAAAAGAGCCCCCTGGTCGCCGAAGGCAAAACAAAATTTCTAATTTGCGGATGCCATCCGTTTGTTTAATTCTTTTATCTTTTCCCTTAAGTATATCGCCCGTTCAAAATCCAACCGGTCTGCCGCGGCCCGCATCTCTTTCTCCGCTTGAGTGACCATTTTAGGGATGTTCTTTTTGGGAATATTTTTAGTGTCTTTAATCTCTACGCCGCTGTCCGGGATAGCTTTAATAATCGTTTTAGGTTGGATATTGTGACGTTTATTATATTCTAACTGCAAGTTTCGCCGGCGTTCGGTTTCAGACAGGGCATTTTTAATGGAATCGGTCATTTTATCGGCATACAATATCACATGGGAGTCCAGGTTCCGGGCGGCCCGGCCAATGGTCTGGATGAGGCTGCGGGTATCTCTCAGGAAACCTTCTTTATCAGCGTCCAGGATGCCGATAAACCCTACTTCCGGGATATCCAATCCCTCCCGCAAAAGATTAATACCCACCAGCACATCGAATCGACCCGCCCGCAGTTGCCGGATCAATTCTGTTCTTTCGATGGTATCGATCTCCGAATGCAAATAGCGGGTGCGGATATTTTGTTCTGCCAGGTATTCGGTCAACTCTTCCGCCAGTCTTTTTGTCAGGGTAGTTACCAGTACCCGGTTCCCTTTTTTGATCGTGTTGTTTATCTCTTTGATCAAGTCTGCCATTTGGCCTTTGATGGGCCTGACTTCTACTTGGGGGTCTACCAGGCCGGTGGGTCGAATGATTTGCTCTACTACTTGTGCGGACTCTGTTCGTTCGTAATCGGACGGTGTGGCAGAAACAAAAATCACCCGGTGATCGATCAAATATTCTTCAAACTCATCAAATCTCAAGGGTCTGTTATCGAAAGCACTGGGCAGGCGGAACCCGTAATCCACCAGGTTTTTCTTCCGGGTATAATCGCCCCTGTACATGCCGTGCAGTTGGGGAATCGTTTGATGGCTCTCATCGATAACGATTAAAAAATCTTCCCCGAAATAGTCCAGCAAGCAAAAAGGTTTTTCCCCATGCCGGCGTTTATCGAAATAGACGGAGTAATTCTCGATACCTTTGCAGAAACCGGTCTCCCGGATCATTTCCAGGTCGTAAAGGGTCCGCTGTTTAAGACGGTGGGCTTCTATCATATCCAATTGGGGCAGGCGCCGGTCCAGTTCTTCTTTGATCCCGTTAACGGCTTTTTCGATGCGGTCCCGGGGAATGACAAAATGACGGGCCGGGTAGAGGTAAAAATATTTCATTTGTTCTTTTATATTGCCGGTGATTTTATCGATTTCTACGATTCGTTCGATTTGGTCGCCGAACATTTCAATGCGGATGATATTATTGAAGTAACCCGGGATAAAATCGATGGTATCGCCTTTTACCCGGAACCGGCCCGGGGCCAATTCCATTTCGTTACGTTCGTATTGGATGTCGATCAGTTTGCGCAGCAATCGGTTTCGTTCGATCTCCTGTCCGACGGAAATTTCAAAACCCATGTTCATGAAATCTACGGGGTTCCCCACGCTGTAGATACAGGAAACCGATGCCACTACGATGACGTCTTTCCGGGAGACCAAGGAAGCTGTAGCAGCCAGTCGCATTTGTTCGATCTTGGGATTGATCTGGGCGTCTTTTTCAATGTATTGATCCACCTGGGGGATATAGGATTCCGGTTGGTAGTAGTCGTAGTAGGAGACAAAAAATTCCACCCGGTTCCCCGGGAAGAACTCTTTAAACTCGTTGTACAATTGGGCGGCCAGGGTTTTGTTATGGGCGATCACCAGGGTGGGTTTTTTTAGTTGTTGGATCACATGGGCCGCGGTAAAGGTTTTCCCTGAGCCTGTGACCCCCAGGAGGGTCTGGGTGGCTTTTTCCTTTTGCAAGCCGTCGCATAGTTGTTTAATGGCTTCGGGCTGTGAGCCCTTCGGCTTAAAATCGGATACCAGTTTAAATTCTTTCATTTTTTTTCCTATTTCTATTTTTGCCACAAAGACACGAAGACACGAAGGTCATCTTTCTATCGTAGTTTCTCCGCTAGTTCCCACGGTTTTGCTTTCGCCTTTTTTAATCAACTGTTCAATCTCAGACATATTTCCTCTTAACGCTTAAATTAAGCCTCCACGGCGCTGTATACCGGAACTAACAACTCTATTTTCTCCAACCCGGTGCACTTTTGCTCAGCAACCCAGAGATCATATTTTGCCTGTAGATTTAACCACAGTTCCGGTGTAGTATTAAAAGCTTTCGACAGACGCAGCGCCATTTCCGGGGTAATCGAACCTCTTTCATTAACAATTTTCGAAACAGCTTTTCTTGAAACACCAAGGTCTCTGGCGATTTCTGATATCGTTAAAGTCAGAGGTTCAAGGTAATGCCTTTTTAGAATCCCCCCCGGATGAGTCGGCTTTCTTTTTTTTATATCTTTAGTACCCATATTTTCCTCCTAATGATAGTCTTGATAATTCACCACATAGGCATTTCCATTTATAAATTTGAAAGTAATTCTCCAGTTTCCTGAAACTTTTACACTCCAATAATCTTTTAAACTTCCTTTCAATCGATGTAAATTTGAACCTGGATAATTCATATCCTGAACTACAACAGAAGCATCGAGCCTGTCCAGGATATCTGCAATTTTTTGAGAATGATGGGGTTGAATTCCGCTTTTATCTTCTTTATAAAAAAATTTTTCCAGGCCTTTATGTTCAAAACTTTTAATCATAGTTGCATTGTAACCCCTCCGGTTACAATTGTCAAGAAAAAAAATCGACCTTTTATACGGTGGACTCCGACTAAACCATAGAAGAAGAAAAGGTGCCGGTCAATCATGATGGCACATGCGCTTACCCGGAAACGATAAAAAATCTTTTTAATCTGTGTCAATCTGTGTAATCTGTGGACTTTTCTTCTTCGTGTAATTCGTGTAATTCGTGGGCTATTTTAATACCGGCACTACCTTTTTGGAAAGGGCCGGCCGCGGTAGTTGTCGATAAAATAACGCTTCACCAGTTTCGGACTTAAAATGATCTTGTAAAATTGATCAAGATATTTCAAAGTGCGGGTTTTTAATTTATCCGGCAAAAGGGGAAAATCCCGGAAAAGGGAGTATATCCCCTCCTTATGCCTGTGAAAAATCACAAAGGTGCGGTTGAATTGACCCATGCTTTTGCAAAATCCCCGGTAAAGCCGCTCCCTGACGGATTTTATCGCGAGTTCCGGGGCTGGCCGCGCATAATCCGCATCGATCAAACCGCTTAGATCAAAATCAAAGGGTATAGGATAATACTTTTTACTGTCACCAATGGTTATCCACTCGATATTGTGACCGGACCGGATAGACCAGTCGGTATTACCGATCATATACTGAAACACGGAAACCAGCGCCGAAGTTGCAAAATCCGCCTCATGGAGCTTGATGCTCTCCACCTTAGTGGTTTTTCCTTGATTTCGTTTGGCCATTTTTTTATAGCTTTCAATAAAAAAAGCATGGTTGATAAAGGATTTGTCTTTTTTCTCAGCATCCACATAAGTAATCTCGGCCAGGCGGACTCGAAAACTTTTTTCGGTCAAGAGATTATACATCTTATAGACCAGGTATTCCTGGAGACAATAATTTTGAAAGTATTTTGGTATTTTTTTACAATGGGTCACCAGCTTGATTGTTTTCTGTTTCTCAAATATCGTGCCCTTGGTCTGGGTTTTGTTAAATTTCATTTTGTAGGGGGGAACCTGGCACTTGAGAAACTGCCGCCGCAGTTTGCCCCTGGTTTTGATCCGGACATCCAGGGAAACAGTGCTGCCGGTTGAGTCAACATAAGAGAGTTTGGCCGGATGATAGCTGCGGGAATCTCCCCGGTCTTTTGCAAACTCTTTGACATTATATTCCAGGGTCAAGTTAAGAATATCCCCCGACTCGAACAGTTTGGACGCAGGACTTGCCACTGCCGATACCAGGACAATCAAACATACAAAAAATATAATTTTTTTATTCATGGTCATAATATACAATAATATCAACCTTTTATCAAGGCCCCTCGGCGAGGGGAGCCTAAGAAGGCCTTCGAGCATTTTTTTGAAACTTATTGCTCGAATACGGATACCTGGGAATCCATATAAAAAGATAAAAAAAAATATTTTTCTGCACTTTTTGTTGAAAATAATGAATTTTTGTATTATGATTATTATTGTAAGAATGGAAACTTATGCTTGGAGAGTGTAAATGATAATAGATATAATTTTAATCCATTTGCAAGGGAGGTGCTAAAATGAGTCGTATTCTAATTACCGGGGCCAATGGTTTTATCGGCTCCCACCTGGTAAGAAAATTACTTGAATTAAAGGAGGAACACCAGTGGGAGGAAGAGATCGTATGCATGGTTCGTTCAACATCGGATATTTCCTCTCTCAAAGGTCTGGATGTAAAGTTGATCATCGGCGATCTCCGGGATCCGGAGTCGTTGATCCCCGCGGTTAAAGGAGCTGCCTATATTTATCACCTGGGTGCCGAACTTTTTACCATCAGCCGCAAGCGTTACTTTGAATCCATTACCGTAGGTACGGAAAATTTACTTAAAGCAGCGGTTCAACATGCCCGCAACAGTTTGAAACGGTTTTTATTTGTCTCTACCCAGGCTGCCGCCGGGCCTGCCACCGACAAGACCCCAATTACCGAGGAGAGAACTCCCCCGCCGCCGGTCTCCTGGTATGCGGAAACAAAACTGGAAGCAGAGAAAATCTCCAAACAATACATGTCGGAGCTGCCCATTACTATTGTACGCCCCTGTTCAGTGTACGGAGAGAGAGACCTGGTCATTTATCAAATTTACCAGTGGGTAAAGATGAGGATTCATGGGTTGACCGGTTTCCGTAAAAGATATACCGGTATGGTCTATGTTAAAGACGTGGTAGAGGGAATGATTGCCGCCGCCCAACACAAGGATTCAATAGGAGAAACCTATTTTCTTGCCAACCCGGAAAATTATTCGGTGAACCAGGTGAACAAGACCCTGGCCAAAGCCATGGGCAAACCCTGGGGATTGACCATTCCCGTCCCGCTATTTATTTTTTGGATCATGGCTTTGTTTGCCGAACTGTTTTATCTATTCCTCCGAAACACACCGATTCCAACGCGGGATAAAGTTCACGACATTTCCCAGGTGTACTGGCTCTGTACGCCGGCAAAAGCCGGGAAGCATTTCGGATGGGAAGCCAAACACTCGTTATTGGAGGGAATGAAAGCCACCTGTGACTATATCAAAGAAGAGGAACGCCTACTGAAAAAGATGCCCCTGGAACCCCGCGGCATTTTGTGGGTGAAGTATTTCTTTCTCTCACTGGTGTTTGGGGCTGTAATCGAAGCCCTGGCCGCTTTTGGAAAACTCTATTACTTTAAACCCTGGTGGATCGTTCTTATCATTGTGCCTTTGTTCTGGGGAGGGATTTTCGCAACCCTTTGCAAAGTGACTCGCACCTGTCATTGTGTGGTTCAATTCCTTGTCGGTTTTATATTGCTGTCGGGACTGGAGATATTAAACCACTCTTCCCCTGGCCTATGGGCATTTTATAACGATTCGCTTTGCGGAATCACAGACCCGGTGCTGCGGGCGGTTGTTTTGGGTATCGGCACAGGAATCCTGGTGATTATCATCAATGCCTGCATGGGGCAATTTTATAAACGGAAGTTAAGATTGGGCTAGTGCTCAATCGCAAAAATAAGCAACACTGCCACTGCCGATCCATCCGGTCTGACTGCGTTGCTCGTCAGTTACATATCGGCAATATGCGCCCTTCTCGCGCCTTGCCAGACCGGCGCCTCGACTCCGGTCAGTGTCACTTATTCTTGCAACTGAACACTAGTACTCAAATTCCAATTATACATTCTTCCCGGGTTATGATATAATAAGAAATCCGCGTAGACCTGCGTGAATCTGCGGCTAAAAAAAAATATTAAAAAAAAAATTGACAAAATCGAATTTTGATATTATATAATGCACAATGGAAAAACTAATTGAAGTTAATTTAGTCGGACTGGTACTGGAACCCGTTTCAAGAACACCGGTTATCATTTTGAGACCCCTTGAAGAGAGCAAAATTATTCCCATATGGATTGGTGAGTATGAAGCCAATGCCATCACCATGGAATTGGAAAATATCACCCCCCCACGTCCCATGACCCATGATCTTATTCATGATATCCTGGTACATATGAATTCGAGGGTAGAAAAAATAGTGGTAACGGACTTTGTGGAAAATACCTATTATGCCGAACTCTATATCAGGAGAAACAATGAAGTAACTGTTATCGATTGTAGACCATCAGATGCCGTGGCGGTGGCGCTGAAAAATAGGGCAAAAATCTATATCTCTGATGTGGTTTACAATACAGCGGTGCTTTCGGACTTTTTTTCTAATTTTATGCATAATGAAGAACGATTTGAAAAATGGTTTAATTCCCTTTCTTCTGAAGATTTCGGTAATGTCGAGCAGTAATTGGTAACTGACGGACGGTCAGATCCAATGAACCGGGTGTAGGCAGCAGGCGCAGTGCCCTCGTGAGAAGAGGGCAAAAGAGGCGAAGCGTCCAAGGGGTAGGTTTTCAGGTTTTATTTCATTTGGAGTTTGGCGTTTGTGTTTTCTTTCTTCCGGGATAATTTTTGTCCTGGGCTGCTTCTTTCGGGGGATTTAAAATGTGCTTTTGCAGGGCGTCGTCGATGCCGGCGACCCCTTTTCCCTTCAACGTCTCCGCCAATCGCGCATAAATACCTTCCCCCGTGTCCTCCACCTCCCGGAAATCCAAGAAAACATTTCGGTGATAAGCCTTGAGTTCTACATAAAGTCCTTTTTCAAATAACTCACTGCTGTTCCTGATGTATTCCAGGTCAGAGGCATGATCGCGAAAGATCACAAACCTGTTTTCCCCCGGGGTCAAGCCTAAACCCTCAGCCAGGTTTTTTTGCACAAGGGTTTCACCCTCACCGTTTTTGATTGAATAGGCTGTCGAGGTCTTGATCCACCCGGCGGTTTCAGCGTATTTGTTGTGGTAAACCACCAAGGAACGTTCATTGTCCCGGCGGTTGGAAAAGACGATCACATCTTCGTTCACCTTTCCTTCCGGGGTGAAAAGATCATACAACAAAAAATGCTCCACTTCGGCAAAAAGATAGCGTTTGCGCAGCAAAGGAAAAATTTCCTGCTCATGGCGGCGTACCAAGTGCTGATCCGGTGTTTCATCCCAATAGGCGCGGCGGTATTCCATGCCGTATTTTTCCGCCATTCCTTCAATTTGCCCGTGGCCGAACATGGGCAAACCGGGTAAGGTGGCCATCAGGGTGCATACCCCAACGTATTTATCCCCTTTGCCGAATTGCACTACCGCTGTCTCTTCGTCCGGGTTATTCATAAAATTTACAAAGCGTTTCAGGATTTCCCGGTTGAATTGCAGCACGTTTTTAAGGGAGGTGCGAAATTGGTCATTCTCTTCGGCCTTCAAGAAATTCATAAAGGCACTGTTGTAGACCCGGTGCATGCCCAGGGTGCGGACAAAATAAGCTTCCATCAACCAGAAGGCCTCAGCCAGTAATAAGGTGTCGGAATTGGCTTCGGCAAAACGGTCAACCACCTGGCGCCAGAATTCCTGGGGCATCTTCCGGTGAAATTCCGCCTGGGTCATGCCATTACCGGCCCGGGTGGGAATATCACCGCCGGAACCGGGTTCCGGGAACCACAACCGTTGATAATGTTTTTTGCTTAATATCATGGCCGCATCAAACCGGATAACAGGAAATTTTTCCGCCACCGAGAAAATGGTCCGGGTCACTGCTTCTCTAACTTCGGGATTCAAATAGTTCAACTGGGCCGTATCGTTCCAGGGCATGGAAGTCCCATCGTTGCCGTGGTAGATATAGCGCACGTCACCGCTGCGGTTGTCTACCCGTTTGAACACCACCGCCGCATCGGTGCGATCGTAATAGTGGTCTTCCAGGAAGATGCCGACCCGGTCATCCGGGGAGAGGTTGGGCCCGTTAAAGGTGTAGGAAGGGAACGGGCAGTAATCCAGGGAAAGAAACCAATCCGGGTGTTCCAATACCCAGGAAGAATCGATGCCCATGTGGTTGGGTACCATATCGCTGGCCAGGCGAATGCCACGCTGCCAGGCGCGGTGTTTCAGGTTATATAAAGACTCCTCTCCACCCAGGTTGTCGGCGACCCGGTATTCGTAAATCGAATAGGCTGAAGCCAGGGCTTCCGGGTTGCCGCACCGTTGTTTGATCTCTTGCGATGCCCGGCTCCGTTCCCACAGCCCGATCAACCAGAGACCGGTAAACCCCCTGCCGGCCAATTCATCCAGCTCTTCATCCGGGATTTGATCCAGGCGATGGATGTGGCTTTGATATTTCTTGGACAGTTGGTCCAGCCACACATGGGCGCTTTTGGCTATCAGCACCAGGCGGGGCATCCAGTCAAGGTCCGGGCTGAAACGTTCCCTATCGTCCAACCAGCCGGGATCATCAAATTGGTAAACCGGGGTTTCCCCCGGGCCTGTCAAGCCCATTTTTTCTTCTTCTTTCAGAAAGTCCAGGGCCCTCAGCAAACGAACCAGGTAGCTGCCCAGGTGGGGTTCCCAGTGTTCCCGGATATACATCAACTGCCCGGCTAAGGAACCGGGGTTGCCCAGGGCAGGGCTGCGCAGCAGGGTTAGCAGGTTTTGTTCCTGATTACCGGTTTTCAAGAGGGGCTGCTTAGCGAAAAACAGTTCCAGTTGTTTGATCATCCTGTTGTAAGCGGAACGGTTTTCCAGTTGCGAATCGTCGAACAGTTCTTTTTTATAGGGATCAAACGCCGGGTTCGTATTGTCCAGCCGCAGCATCATTATCTCTTCCAGCAGGGTTTGCCGGTGGGGGATGCCCCCGGATTCGCCTGCCAGGTAATCCTCAATCGTACATTCACCGCTGTATATTGCCGTTGGAGGAAATTCTTTTATAAAAAAGCTCAAGCCACGATCGATGGTCTTTGTGCCCATTGTTTTCCTGAGTTGTTCCACGGCATTCTTCATGGTCTGTGGGTTTTCTTGTTTTTTGTAGAGGTTCACTATATGGTGAGAAATTTCATGGATCAGGCCTATGGCGTTAATTTGTCCGGCCCGGGCATTTATGTTTTGCAGTTGTTGGGCAAACTGTTGAACCGCCTGGAAATCCGGGAACGTCACGGTTCCCGGCAGTTTAAAGAGCGATTCGTCAAACGTGTATTTATTCCTGGCTTTCCAAGAAATGAGAAATCCCATATTATTTTCCTTTTTATCCTGGTATTTAAAAGGTTAATACCTTAAACCAAACCGCCTTCTTTGTCAAGGGTTCTTTTTTTAACCGCGAAGGGGTGCGAAGGAACGCTAAGAAGACTGACGACGGAAGGGTTCCAAAATTCGCCTGTCCCCCTTTTTTTCCTTTTTGATCTTTTTGCTGAAAAAAATATCAAACAGTTGACAATTCTCACTGAATAAAGTATATTCTATAAAGGAACTTCCAGGTAAAGGAGGTAAGCCATGATAAAGCTGAGCTTTGAACTGCAGCCGGAAACAGAGCAGAAATTTACTCGAATAATGGAACAATATTCCGATAAGGAAGAATTTTTCCAGGATATTATCAGGTATCAGGTGGATGAATTAAAAAATAGTATTCGCAATATCGAGATAGATTTGAGAGAATTAGAACAAAAGTACTGCCTTTCCAGTGAGGAATTCTACCGGAAATTTACCAATGGCGAATTGGGTGACGAGGAGGAATATATTCTATGGTCAGGAATATATGAGATACAGTTGGAGAATAAAAAAAAATTGATCGAACTTGAATGATAGACAGTTATTTTAAATTAATCGATAAAACTATCCTGGATTTTAAGGCCATTATTAGTAGTTATACCATCTTTAAAAAGGCTTATAATGAAAAGCAAGGGTATATAAAGGGAGAGATTCTTTTTAAGAATAGCAGCCAGTTTTGTTTTATCGAAGTTAAAAATACAGGATTAAAACAAAAAATTAAATACCGCTACCATTATATGGATAAAGATAATCGATCGATTTTTCGCTATGACAATGCTTATCACCATAGAGAGTTGAAAACGTTTCCCCATCACAGACATATTAGTGATAGAATCCAGGAAAGCCATGAACCGGAACTGTATGAGATTTTATTAGAAATCCAGAAATCCATCAAGCGTATGAAGAGACAGGACGGGAATTAAAAATTCTCCTGTCCCCCTTTTTTTCTCATAAACGGTTGTACCAATATTACAAAGACCTCCCGGAGAAAGAATTGCCCGACACCTTACAGGAGATGGAACCGCTATTTGCTGCCGTTTCCCATGGCTGCCGTGCTGGACTGCATGAGGAAGCAAGGTTCGAGGTTTATTTTAAACGAATTAGTAGAGAGAATGAGCATTACATAAAACACAAACTAGGTGCCTTTGGTGCTGATATCTCAGCACTCTCTAATTTTTTCGAGGTTCCCTGGAGTCACCCGGCGGCCGGATTGCCTGATAGAGAGAAAGCAGTTATTTTAAGTTGGACCGCCTTTGGCCTTCGTGCGTTGGGTCGGCTGCGGGAGGCCATCCAGCCCTTGAAAGCGGGATTGGAAATACGTGTTAAACAGAAAGTGTGGAAAAGTGCTGCCATAAATGCCTCCAACCTCAGCGAACTGATGCTGACACTGGGTGAGGTGAAAGAGGCGGTGGAGTATGGAAGCCGGAGCGTCACCCATGCCGACCGCAGCGGGGATGCGTTTCATCAGGAAAGTAAAAGAGCCACCCATGCCGATGCCCTCCATCAGTGGGGCCAATTGGAGGAAGCAGAGGTGTTGTTCCGGGAGGCGGAAG